>LULQ01000234.1_pt1 | contig 13223 bp, 13 predicted proteins | sample 728091 | NCBI WGS metagenome assembly LULQ01 (sample SAMN03860285, study PRJNA289734) | marine metagenome | biome: seawater column; feature: ocean; material: water; isolation source: Red Sea water column Station 149 - depth 10m | place: Saudi Arabia: Red Sea | collected 2011-10-15 | depth 10 m
AATGGCTTACAGCATCAGAGACTAATGAATTTAGTGATTAGCACATCAACTCCTTATAGTTGGTCACTAAAAAATGGGAGAGCATTTGCTCTCCCAAAAAATGAAAAATATTATTGAGATATCTAATGACTGAAACAGAAATAATTAAAGAGAAAAAAAGAAACATATATTCAAGCTTCTTTTCAGAAGATTACGTCTCTAAATTTTTATTTAAGTCAATTTTACACCATGTTATCTCTCTTGAAATATATGAAAATAATAAATTGAACGGAATATCATTTGAAACAATATGCGCAAATATTCCTAAGTCAATTGGATCTAGATCATCTATTCAATCTATTTTAAACGAAGCTTTAGAAAAAAATATTTTTGTAAAAGAGCAAAGTAAATCAGACAAACGAATTAAAAATTATTATTTAAGCAATAATTTTCTCGATATGATTAATACATGGTTAAGAAAAGAAGGTTCATTTTTTAGCAAAATGAGTTTAGAAAATTAATCAGATTTTATTAATTAAATCTAATACTATTTCTTGATAGTTTCCGAATTATAGCTATAACTCAATTCACGTTCATCACTCTATTGGAGTGACGGAAGTAGACGATTGTCGAAGGAACGCATGCAAAGTTATTAATCGTTCAATTTGCAGTTTGCAAATCGGAAGTAGGTATACCCGAAGGAACGCGGATCTTAGTAATTAATTTCCATAGCTACGCATGATTTAATGCATAACTAAAGGGTAGTTATGTGTTTATAATTTTATATGGAGTTAAATAATGTATAAAAAATTTTTTAGTCTTTTTACAATATTCTCTTTTATTTTGTTGCTAAGTTCATCTGTGAGAGCAGAGGTTGACGCTGAAGTAGCATATATATTTAATACATTTTCATTTCTAGTTTGTGGATTTTTAGTCATGTGGATGGCTGCTGGTTTTCTATTTTTAGAATCAGGTCTTGTTACAACCAGAAGTGTATCAACTATTGCTGCTAAAAATATTGGAAAGTTCGCAATAGTTTCAATTGTTTTCTATTTAATTGGATACAATCTCGGATATTCTGTCCCTGAAGGAGGCTATATTGGTACACCATCCATATGGACTGATAATACTTCTATGGAAACAGGTTACTCAGATGCTTCGGACTGGTTTTTTCAAGCTTTATTTGTTTGTGCTACTGTGTCTATTGTATCAGGTGCTGTAGCAGAGCGAATAAAAATTTGGCCTTTCTTTACATTTGCAGCGGTACTTGGAGGAGTAATTTATCCAATTCAAATGGGTTGGGAATGGGGTGGAGGATGGTTAGACGCCCTAGGATTTGCTGATTTCGCCGGCTCGACATTAGTTCACGCTTGTGGTGGTTCTGCAGCTTTAGCAGGAGTAATTCTTTTAGGTCCAAGACTTGGAAGATTTAGTGCAAGTGGAGAACCAGCTAATATGGCTCCATTTGCTCCATCATCCATTCCTTTAGTTACATTAGGAACATTTATTTTATGGATGGGGTGGTATGGCTTTAATGGTGGATCCCAACTTGCATTAGGTTCTTATGAAGATGCAACAGCAATGTCAAAAATTTTCATGAATACTCAACTTGCAGCTTGTGGTGGATGTATGGCTGGTGCCGCAATAACAAGATTGATTGGTGGCAAAACTGATATTGTTATGATGCTAAATGGAGCTCTTGCAGGTTTAGTTTCAATAACAGCTGAGCCATTGATGCCTAGTCCATTGCTTGCAATTGGAATTGGAGCAGTTGGTGGAGTAATAATGTATTATGGAACTAACTTCTTAAACTCATTAAAACTAGATGATGTTGTTGGTGCAATACCTGTACATATGTTTGCTGGTATTTGGGGAACATTAGTTGTCCCTCTAACTAATCCTGATGCATCATACTCAATTCAATTATTGGGTGTTGCTTCAGTGTGTATCTTTGTTTTTGTTTTCTCATATATTGTAATATATCTAATTAAAAATATTATGGGATTAAGAATTAGTGAAGAAGCTGAAAAACTTGGCACTGATAAAGCCGAGGTTGGGGTGGTAGCTTATTCAATTAGAGACTAATACTTAAAAAAAATTAAGAGAGGTAATCTTACCTCTCTTAAAATAAAGGAGATAAAACATGAAGACAGCTTTTATGATTAATGGAAAGAAGCATATTTTAAAATATGAAAGAAAAATGCCTGAAAAAGAGGTAATAAAAATGAAATCATTTGTTACCAATAAAGGTGTTAAACTTGTGAAAACTACAAAGTTTAAAATAAAAAAAGTTTCAGAAAAAGATAAGGAAAGGGTTTTTGATATTATTCTATAATTAACAACTACCTGAAAATATTGAAAGTTTACTTGCATCTATTCCTAACAAATTAAATGCATCATTCCATTTATTGTTAACTTTTTCATCAAAAATAAAATCACTATTTGTTTTTAGCGTCATCCAACTATTTGACGCTAATTCCTTTTCAATTTGTCCTGGACCCCATCCTGCATATCCAAGAGCTAGAATACTATTCTTTGGACCATTACCTTTAGAAAGGTCTTCAAAAAATTCTGAAGTACTAGTTAACGCCACCCCTTTATCTATTGTTAGGGTTTCTTTTTGAATAACTTCGTCAGAATGTAAAACAAACCCCCTGCCACTTTCAACAGGACCACCATAGCGGATGTAAAGTTTCTTATCTTCTAATGGCTTGTCTATACCTAGTTGTTCAAGCAAATCGGGGTAAAGATCATAATCAATTTTTTTGTTGATTATTATACCCATAGCCCCATCTTTTGAGTGAGCACACATATAAATTACCGTTTTTTCAAATCTATCATCTTCTAATGAAGGCATTGAAATTAAGAACTGACCAGTTAAATTCATATAGTATATATATTCGCGTTAATTTATATTTTTCAATATTGTATTGATTTATTTTATATGGACAAGGTAATAAAAGTTATAAATCTGTTAAAAATTGCAATAATATTTGCTCTTGGACTATTTAGCACAGCTGGATACTCTTTATCTTCAGATTGGGCAATTAGTGAAAAATCAAAAGTTAGATTAATTTCACCAATGACTTCATCAAATAATAATCAATTAATTTTAGCATTAGAATACGAACTAGAAGAGGAATGGAAAACGTATTGGAAATCGCCTGGAGGAGGAGGTTTTCCTCAAAAAATTATATGGAATAATTCTTCGAACGTTAAAGATATAAAAATACTATGGCCAGAGCCAATAGAATTTGAAATACTAGGTTTAAAATCAATTGGATATAAAGATAAAGTTATCTTTCCTTTGATTGTAGATCTAGAAGATAATCAAAAACAAACAAATTTAAATTTAAATATTAATTATTTAGTTTGTAAAGATGTTTGCATTCCAGGTAGTGCAGATATTTTTCTAAATATACCATCTGGAGATGGTGAATATACAGATTATTTTTTTGAAATTGAAAAAGTTCTATCTACTACATTAAATAATAATATTGATTTTACACCTATTTCTAATTTCTCATTCAAGGCTATTGAAAATAACAATAGTGTTATTTTTGATATAGAAATATCAACTACCTCTTTTTTTGATGATCCAAAAATTTTTATTCACACACCATTTGGACTACCTGTTGTAGAACCAATAAATAATTATTCCCTTGATTTCCAAAAATTGAATACCTCTTTATATTACAGTGCCGATCAGTTTAATGAAAAAAAATTTCCAATAGAAATATTTTTTTATGATAATAATCACAGCTTTAAAGTTGAAAAAAGTGTAGAAATTGAAAATGTAGATAAAAATATCTCTACAAATACTAGTCTTATATACTTACTCTTAATTTCAATATTAGGCGGGTTTATTTTGAATCTTATGCCATGTGTTTTTCCGGTATTATCGTTAAAATTATTATCTGTAATTAATACTGAGGATAAAAAGATTAAAAGTAGTTTTTTTATAACCGTATTGGGTATTATCTCTTCTTTTCTAATACTTGGTGCATTTTTTGCTATCCTGAAACAAATTAATATTTCAATATCTTGGGGTATGCAATTTCAAGAACCCTACTTTTTAATGTTCATTTTGATAATTATATCAATGTTCTTCTTGAACACTCTTGGTCTTTTCCAAATAAATTTACCAAGTTTTTTATCTTCATCAAAAATTTTAAATTCAGGAAATAATTTTTATACAAAGAATTTTTTTAATGGTTTTTTTGCTACACTACTTGCTACACCATGTTCTGCACCTTATTTAGGAACAGCTGTAACGGCTGCTTTTACTCAATCAACAACATATTTATTCTTAATATTCTGTTTTATGGGTATAGGAATGAGTTTACCTTATTTGATTATAGCTTTTTTTCCAGGTCTGATTTCCTTCTTACCTCGATCTGGAAAATGGATGATTTATTTTAAATATTTTTTATCTATTTTATTATTCATAACAATTGTTTGGCTTTTAAGTATATTAAATAATTATTTCAATTATTTTTTTATAGTTACATTTACTGTTTTATTGATCTTAATATCAGCAATTTTAAAATTTAGAATTTATCAAACTCCCTTAATTATTTCTTTAATAATTATTTTCTTTTTAACTCCATATTTAAATTCTTTTCAAAAAATTAATGAAGAAAATTATAAAAGTAATAATTGGTTAGATTTTAATTCCAAAAATATTCCTGAAATAATTGCTAATAATGAAATTGTTTTTTTAGATATAACTGCTGATTGGTGCATTACCTGTAAGTTTAATAAAATTAATGTACTAAATTCAGAAACAATTTCAGATTTTTTTGAATCACAAGAAGTTACATTGATAAAAGCTGATTGGACACAACCAAATGAAAAAATAAATAAATTTTTAAAAAAATACAATAAATTTGGCATACCTTTTAATGCATTTTATTCTTCAAAGTTTCCTGAAGGCATAGTAATGAATGAAATATTGACTGAGAAACAAATATTTGAAACATATAATAAAGTTAAATAAAAAACATGATTATTGATGATTTTAAAGTGCCTATTATTAAAAAAGGTATTTCTTCAGTATCTTCATTAAAAAATGAATTTGTAAATAAAAAAATTATCCTATTTGGTGTGCCAGGAGCATTTACACCAACTTGTTCTGAGAAACATCTTCCAGGTTATATAAAATTATATAATTCATTTATAAATAAAAAAATTGATGGCATTTACTGTCTATCTGTAAATGATGAGCATGTGATGAAATCTTGGTTATTGAGTTATACAAACGGAGAAATAATCAATGGAATTGCAGATGGAAATGCTGAGATTACAAAATATTTTGACTTGATATCTGATAAGACAAAAAATTATATGGGTTTTAGGTGTCGAAGGTTTGCCATGATCATTGAGAATAATATGATTATAAACAAGTTTATTGAAAATGATGGTGAATACCGTGTTAGTTCAGCTGAATATATTTTAAAACAAATCTAATGAATAAAATTAATTTAGAAAATAGAGTAGCAATTGTAACGGGTGGAGCGCAAGGCTTTGGGTTAGCAATTACAAAAAGATTTATAGAGTCAGGTGCAAGAGTACTAATATGGGATAAAGATACAGAATATTTAAATAAAGTTGATCTAAAAAATACTCAAAAAATTGAAGTTGATGTTTCAAATTATAAAAGTGTAGAGAATGCATTTGCTGAAAGTCTTACACATGAAAATAAAATTGATATTTTAATAAATAATGCAGGAATAGCTGGACCAAATTTTAAGACATGGGATTATCCACTTGAGGAATGGCAAAAAGTTATAGACATAGATCTAACTGGAGTATTTTATTGCTGTAAAACTATAGTTCCTCATTTTATCAAAAATAATTATGGACGTATCGTTAATATTTCCTCGATAGCTGGTAAGGAGGGTAATCCTAATGCAATGCCTTATAGTGCAGCAAAAGCAGGAGTTATTGCACTTACTAAATCTTTAGGAAAAGAATTAGCTGAAAATAACATTTCAGTTAATTGTGTTACCCCTGCACCTGCTAAGACGCGTATTTTTGATCAAATTACACAAGAACATATTGATTATATGTTATCAAAAATTCCAAGAAATAGATTTGTGTTAGTAGAAGAATTAGCTTCTTTAGTTGCATGGATGTCTTCTGAAGAAAATTCTTATACCACTGGATCAACTTTTGACTTGAGTGGAGGTAGAGCTACTTATTAATTTTTTCTTCTTTGTATTAGAGCGTAGACTGTTACGGCTACTGTAATCATGAGTCCGTTAATAAATTTTACATAAAAACCAGATAAGCCTAAAGCAACTATTCCTGATTCTAATGATCCAATAATTAATACTCCAATAAAAGTTCCAAAAATAGTACCTTTACCACCAAAGACTGAAGTGCCACCAACAAAGACAGCTGCTAGTGTTGTTAACATCAAACCTTCACCTTGTGTAGGCCAGAAATATAACATTTCATACATTGTAAAAATTCCTGCTAATGCAGAGAAAAATCCTAGTTGAACAAAAGCAATAATTTTTACATTATCAACGTTAATTCCCATCATTTGAGCGCTTGCTTTGTTATCACCTACAAAGTGGATATGATTTCCAAATTTATGGTATCGATAAACCCATTGCATCAATCCAGTTAATACAATGAACCAAATAAATTGCATTGGAATTTTTCCAAATAATTTTTCAACAAATATCATATGATGCCATGTTCCATCTGCTACATCGACGATTGCAATACCGCTACCTTGAGAAATTACATTAACTAATCCACGCCAAAAAAATAATGTACCTATAGTGGCAACTATTGAAGGTATACCAATTTTAGTAACAAGTAATCCATTTACTAATCCAGCAAACATTCCAAGTGAAGTTGCCAAAATAAATGCTATAAAAAAGTTACCATCAGTCGATGTCATTATAATTCCAAATATGAGAGATGTAATTCCAACTATAGATGGAAATGATAAATCAATTTCACCAAGTGTAACAACAAATGTTGCTGATATAGCAATAATTCCAAAAAAAGGCATTGATTGCATAAAAGCTCTATAAATAGGAAATCTTGTAAATACATGTGGTGCGCCAAGAAAATAAATTAGGAATAGTACTACAGCAATTATAGTAATACTAATTTCAAGTTTGTGAGTTTTTACAAAATAACTATTTAATAAATTATTCATTTAATCTTCCACTTTTATTTTTCCTGATTCATGAAGTTGAATCATTTTTTGAACAAGTTCTTCTCTTGAAATATCTTCTTTATTAAATTCCCCAACAACTTCACCTCTATCTAAAATTATAAATCTATCTGCAGCACCATATACGTGTATTATATTATGATCGATAAATATTGCAGATTTGTTTTCATTTTTTAAACCTTTTACAAAATTAAGAACTTTTTCTGTTTCTTGTATCGATAATCCCATTGTTGGTTCATCTAATACGATTAAATCAGAATTAAAATACAATGATCTACCGAAAGCTACACCTTGTTTTTCACCACCAGACAGTCCCATTACTTGAGAGTCAACTGTTATAGCTTTTGAAGTAAAGCCTATATAGTCGCGTAAAATTTTTTCTGCTTCTTTTCTTTGTTTTTTTATATCCAAAAAACCAAATGAATTTGTAATTTCTCTTCCTGCAAAGATATTTCTGTATAATTCTTGCTGATCACATAATGCTCTTTCTTGATACACTGCTTCAATCCCCATTTTTCTTGATTGAGCAACTGATTTAATTTGTACTTCTTTTTCTTTAAAAAAAACTTTTCCCGAGTTTGGACTATGAACTCCAGTTATAACTTTAATAAGTGTAGATTTTCCAGCTCCGTTATCACCGATTAAAGCTACTACTTCACCTTTGTTTATTTTGATATTCACATCTTTTAAAACTTTTACGTTTCCAAAGTTTTTGTAAATATTTTGTAATTTTAAGAGTTCTTCAGCCATAAAAATAAACCTGCCTTATAAAATAAGGCAGGCTATAATATTTAATTTATCTGATTTGTACTGCTGCTAATGGAGCAACAGCATCAACGTTATCAGCTGTAACAAATGCAGCACCAGTATCCATTGCTAATCCAGCCATTCCATATTTTGTACTTAGGAATAACTGAACAATTGGCATATATCCTTGGATAAATGGTTGTTGATCAATTACAACGTCAATGTATCCAGAATTAATTCCGTCAACAATTGGAGCTGATAAATCAAATCCAGCACCACATACTTCTTCAGTACCATGACCTGCAGCCTTCATATATGTTGGTAAACTTGCAGTTAATCCACCATGATCTGTAATAGCCATTTTGATATCAGGATTTGCACTATAAGTAGCAACGTACATAGGAGTTCCTTGAGATGCATCTGAGTTTACATTATCAGGAATTTCTTGATAAACTACTTCAACACCTGCTGCTTCAACACCAGCTATTGCACCTTTAGTTCTTTCTCCTCTGTTTGGCATACTTGCAAGACCCCAGATAAAAGCTTTATCTCCAGCTTGTAGACCACAAACTTCAACAGCTTTTTTACCTAGATTAAATCCAGCATCGAATAGATCTGCACCTGCATAACCAAATCCTTCAGTTTTATATTCTGCTTCAAGATCAGGAAGAGGTGTATTCATAGTAGTAATTACTATACCCATTTCTCTAGCTTCTTGAATGATAGGTCTCATAGCAGCGTCTCCTGGAAAACCATAGATTGCAATTCCATCAGGCTGTAAAGCAACAGCTTCTTTAAATTGTTTAATCATGATTTCTGAGTTCCACTGTGACCAGTAGTAATCTACTTCACAACCAGTGTGTTCAGCAGCAGCTACTGCACCATTATAAACGATAGTTCCAAATGGGCCACCTTCAGGACCACCTGGGAAAAATATAAATTTCTTATCACAGCTGTAATCATTTTTTGCTACTGCTGAAGTAGATGCAAAAGCAAAAAATAAAGCAATGACAGCAAAGATTTTTTTCATAATTCCTCCAAATAATTTATGCATTAATTTATAAGTAAATAAATCAATAATACAATTAAATTAAAGTATTAAAGATCTTATTACAAATTAAATCCCTCTTTCTTTTGATAGATAAAATAGTCGCACTTATTTACCAATTTAAAGCAATTTTTATATTTATAAGATTATCAAAAAGTGCTATTTTTTCATTATGGATGTTGATTTAGGTAAATGGTATCGAGCAAATATAGATAAAAAAGAATTCAAGCAGTTATGCAAGAAATCTGATTGGCAGGGTTTTAAGCATATGATTATTTATTTTTCATCTCTGTTTCTCTTTGGATATCTTGCGTATGTCACTTGGGGCACTTGGTGGTCATTATTATTTTTTATAATATACGGAAATATTTGGGGATGCAGCGATGCTATATGGCATGAAACTGGTCACAGAACTGCTTTTAAATCTAAATTCTGGAATGATTTCTTTTATTATATTGCTAGTTTCATGGATAATTTTGAACCTATCAGATGGAGATATTCTCACTATCATCATCATACTTATACTCAATTTAATGATCCTGTAGATTTTGAAATACATGTAAAAAAACCAACTGACTTGATTGTGTTTTTCTCTCATTACATTCCATTCTCTGGTTTTATTTTCTTTAAAAATTCTCTTCAATGGGAAACTATAAAACATGCATTTGGTGTAACTACTGATGTAATGAAAGTTTGTATTCCAAAAAATGAAAGATGGAAATGTAGATTATCTGCGTGGAGTCATCTTTCTATTTGGATAATTAGTATAGCTTCTTCAGTTTACTTTCAAAGTTGGCTTCCAGTTCTATATGTTTTATTGCCTAATTTTTATGGAAAGACCCTTGTTATGCTTATGGGTCTTACTCAACACGCAGGACTTAGAGAAGATAAAAGAGACCATAGGTATACAACTAGAACAGTATATTTAAATCCAGTTTTAAGTTTTTTATATTGGCATATGGAATATCATGTTGAGCACCATATGTTCCCTCAAGTTCCCTCACATAATTTACCTAAGCTGCATGCTATGATTAAAGATCAATTACCACCTGCCAGAAAAGGTCTTCTTGGGGCTTATAAAGAAATTATTCCAGCACTCATAAAACAAGCAAAAAATCCTGACTATCAAATTCCATTATCTGTTCCAAGCAACGCTTAGACTGAGTGAAAAATAACATTATAATTTTAGGTGGTGGTCAAGCCGGAATCTATGCTGCTAGAGAGATCAGACAAAATGATTCAAAATCAAATATTAAAATTTTAGGTGAAGAAAATTTATTACCATACGAAAGACCTCCTTTATCTAAAGATTTTTTGCTAGATAAAAAAAAAGAAGAAGATCTTTATTTTCATTCTAGCGACGTACTAAAAAATGAAAATATAGAATTTGAAAATATATCAATTAATAAAGTTGATTTTGAAAATAAAAAACTTTTTGCAAAAAATGATAATGTTTACTCTTATGATAGTTTGCTTATTTCAACAGGTTCTGAAAATAAAAAACTTACTTTAGATAATAATTTAAAGAATGATATTTATTATCTAAGAAATTTAGAAGAAGCCAAAAAAATTAAAGAAATAGTTTCAAATAAAAATAAAATAACAATTATTGGTGGTGGTTTCATTGGCTTAGAAATTGCCTCATCTTTATCTCAGCTTCAAAAGAAAGTAATTGTTATTGAAATTGGTAATCAACTTATGGGAAGAATTATACCCAAACAAATTGCTGATTTAGTTCAAAACACTCATATAGAACATGGAAATGAAATAATATTAAATAAACAGATAGAAAAAATAACTAAAAAAAATGGCGATTATGAAATTTTATTAAATGATAATTCTTTAATAGAAACAGATTTTATAATTGCAGGTATAGGCTCAACCCCGACTGTAAAGTTATTTGAAAATACAAATTTAAAGCTTGATAATGGTATTGTAACTAATCAATTTTGTGAAACTTCTATTAAAGATGTTTATGCAGCAGGTGACGTATCTAATTTTTATCATCCATTCTATGAAAGAAATATGCGACTCGAGTCTTATCAACATGCACAAAATCATGGAATATGTGCTGGAAAAAATATTGCTGGAGTAAAAACAGAATACACTTCAATTCCTTGGATGTGGTCTGATCAATTTAATTTGAATCTTCAACTGACTGGTATTTGTGATGAGTATGATGAAATCATCGAAAGAGGTAATGATATTAATAATGGTGTTATTTATTTTTTCCTAAAAAATAATAAAATAAGAGGAGCATGTGGTGTTGGAATCATAGGAAAAGTAGGCCGTGACATTAGAATAACTTCTAAATTAAGTGAAAAAAATACCATTGTAGATAAACAAATTCTCTCAGATCAAAATCTAAAATTAAATAAACTTATGCAAAAATAACAATTTAATTATTTTGTATTTATTTTCATAAAATAGCTATTATATACAATCTATGTCTGAAGAAAATTGGATTGAAGTAGGGTCTACAGATAGTATTGAAGAAGAGGATCTCATCAGATTTGATCATCAAGATAAAACTTTTTGTGTGTATAAGCTAACAGATGGTTTTTATGCTACTGATGGAATTTGTACACACGAGGCGGTACATCTTGAAGATGGTTTGGTTATGGATGATGAAATTGAATGTCCAATGCACCAGGGAATTTTTAATATTAAATCCGGAGAAGCTTTAAGCCCACCAGCGTGTGAGGATTTAAAAACATATCCAGTTAAAGTTGATAATGACAAAATTTTCATTAAGATAGATTAACTATTTTTTTGGAGATTTTATGAGCAGAAAAAAACTTACAGTTTATGATTATTTGCAATGCAAAGGTAAAAGACAATTAAGTGTTATGTTCGTGCATAATGCTGATGAAGCTGCAGCAGCTGAAGAGGCAGGCATTGACATGATTTGTACTTCTCATGATGCTCCACAATTTGGTATTTTCAATTCTTTTGATGAGCTTAAGCGAATTCGCGAGGCTGCACCAACTTGCTTTATGCAATCCGGAGGAGCAGTAAGAGTAGCTTCTGAATACGAAGCAATGAAACTATCACACAAGTATTTAGACATTGGCGCAGATGTTATCTATGGTGGTAATTGGAGTTACAAATGGATTAGAGCATTAAGAGATGAGTATGTTCCAATTAATAGTCATGTTGGATTAGTTCCAGGAAATGCTACTTGGATTGGAGGATTTGTTGCACAAGGTAAAACTGCTGATAAAGCCGTTAGAATTTTAGAACATACTCTTGAGTTACAAGAAGCGGGTGCTATTGGAGTTGAACTCGAAGTAGTTCCACCAAAAGTTGCAGAAGTTATTACAAAAAAAGTTGATATCATGACTCTCTCAATGGGAAGTGGTTCTGGATGTGATGGGCAATATTTATTTGCTAATGATGTACTCGGATATACTCAAGGAAAAATTCCAAGACATGCGCGAATTTATAGAGATTTTAAAAAAGAATTTTCAAAACTACAAGCTGAAAGAGTAAGTGCATTCAAAGAGTTTCACGATGATACGGTAAACAAAAAATTTAATGATCCTAAAATCACAGTTAACATTGATGAAGGTGAATTTGAAAAATTTTTAAAGCTTTCAGAAAAATTTTGATTAATGTTTGCGGGCGAAGTTGATTTAAAAACTTGGTATAAACCAAAAATTGATAAGAAAACTTTAAAGGAACTTTCTAAGAGATCGGATATAAAAGGTTTATTAGATATATCCATATTTATTGTTGCTCTAATATTAAGTGGATATCTGTGTATTCTAAGTTGGGGTACTTTATGGTCAATACCTGCTCTTTTGCTTTATGGAAATATTTTCTATTGTAAAATCATAAGCATTCAACATGAAACAAATCACGAAACATATTTTAAAACAAGAGCGTTAAATAAATTTTTTTATCATATAACTTCTTTACTCGGTGGTTTTGAAGCAGTTAGATGGAAGTGGAGTCATTTTCATCATCATACTTACACTATATTTACACATGAAGAGGTGTACGATTACGAAAATAATAGTCCCAAACCAACAGAGCCTATTAGATTTCTTTTAAATTTTTTACCTCTTGGTCCAATAATTAATATTCAAAAAATTAGACATTTTACACATTTTGAAATTATTAAACATTCATTTGGGATAATTACTCCTGTTGTAAAAGTTACAGTACCTGAAAAGGAGATAAAAAAAATTATTAATAGTTCAAGATTATATTTAAGTTTTTGGTTGCTCGTAATTTTATGTTCAGTTT
>LULQ01000289.1_pt1 | contig 13036 bp, 9 predicted proteins | sample 728091 | NCBI WGS metagenome assembly LULQ01 (sample SAMN03860285, study PRJNA289734) | marine metagenome | biome: seawater column; feature: ocean; material: water; isolation source: Red Sea water column Station 149 - depth 10m | place: Saudi Arabia: Red Sea | collected 2011-10-15 | depth 10 m
GGATTTTCTTTTCTCTTTATTAATGCTTCTTTACCAATGAAATCTGCTGTTTTTGTTTTTAAAGGAACCGTAAATCCAACACCAGCTTCAAAAGGGTCAACTTGGCCGTCAAATTCATTACCAAATAATATTAGTCCAGCTTCAATTCTTAATAAATCTAATGCTCCAAAACCAGCAGGTATTATTCCTTCATCTTTGCCAGCTTCCATAAGCACATCCCAAACTGCTGGTGCATCTGAAGGGTGACACCATATTTCGTATCCTAACTCGCCTGTGTATCCAGTTCTAGAAACCATTAATGGAATTCCACTAAGTTCTTTTACTCTACAGATTGTAAACCTAAACCATTGTAATTCTGAAATAGAAGGTTGTGTTGGTGGAGTAAAAATAAACTTTTCTAAAATTTTTCTACTGTTTGGTCCTTGTAGAGAAATATTATTTATTTGATCAGTAGAGTTTTTAACTAAAACATTAAATTTTTTCTTTTTTGCTTGTTCTTTTAACCATTCACCTGCGTATTCATCACCACATACCCATCTAAATCCATGATCACTCATTTTTAACAATGTTCCATCATCAAACATAGAACCATTTTCATAACACATCGAAGAATAAACAATTTGTCCAACTGACAATTTTTTAACATTTCTAGTTAAAGTATAGTCCATTAATTCTTCTGCATCCGGACCTAATATTTCAAATTTTCTTAAAGAAGATAAATCAATTAAAACTGCTTTTTCTCTACACGCTGTATATTCATTTATTACTCCGTGTTTAGTGTAATCATTGGGCAGCCAATATCCTCTAGCATCAACAAAGTTTCTTGTTAACTTTGAAGTTCTTTCATGAAATCCTGTATTTTTTGTTAGTTTTAATTCTGAGTCTGGTTTCATTCTAAATGCAAAAGATTTTGTAAATTCTCTTTTTTTTTCGTAAGTTCTAACAAAAATATCTGTAGGGTTCCATGAATTACATGGATCTATATCACTTGGACAGGCTGATGTTCCGCAGGTTAAATCTTTTAAAGCTCTTAATATTACATAATCTCCAGGTCTAGCAAATGACTCATCAGAAAGTACGGTATTTAAGCCTCCTGCTGAAGTATTAAAAAATAAATTTATAGCGTGCCATCCCTTTTGTCTATTAACCCCAAAATTTTCCATAGCACCACTTAAGTTATCTGAGCAATTTGGATGCCCAAAATAACCAGCATCTTCGTAATACTTCGATGTACAAGCAAGATTAAAAGTGTCATGTCTACCAACAGTATCTCTTATTACTTCTACTAAAGGCTCATGGTCTGTATCATAAAATTTTGAATACAATCCTGGTCCTGGAAATGTATTTCCCATAAAGGTCCTGGTTGTTTGCCAATCTAAACCTTTTTCAATACCTTTACCTAATTTAGCTGTATCAAAAGCAACAAAATCTGAACATTGTCTACCAGTTGGACAAATTATTTGAATATAATCTCCTTCTTTAACTTCAAAAGAAATCGCTGATTGTTTTGCAATATTTTTTTCGTCTAGAGGATCAAAAATTGGATCTGGAATTATTCTATGTTCTTTATAGTCAACAATATTATTTCTTTTAATAAATAAAGTTAATTCTGTAGGAGGATTTTGTTCATGAACCAACATATCATTACCAGGTGCAGAAAAAATGCAATAACATTTATCTTTTGAACTTATTTTAATTTTTTCTCCTGGTGGAGTGTCTTTATCAAAAAGGATTGAAGATTTAGATTTTGCAATTTTAAGATTTCTTTTTTCTAATTGGCGCAAAGCAATTTTCGAACTTTCTTCATTTCTATTTAAAATTTTAATTATATCATTTTCTGATTTAGATGATTTTAAATTTAAAATTGATGGATCTGAATTTCCATCAGAATTAAAAACAACTATTTCACAAATTTGATTTCCTTCATTATTAATAATTTCAATTTCATCATCCGGAAAAACCTGAACTCCTGTTAATCCACCGCCATTAACTACATATCTTTCAACCCCAGGTGGCAAAACATTTAAACCAGGTTCATTTATTCTTAAATTTTCTTCTAACATTTTAAATCAATGATTACTTATGTTTAAGAATAAATCAGTACTGATTAATTGTATATATAAATTTTAGTACCAACTTTTGTTGACTGTGAGATTAAATTTAAGGATACTTACTTACTTAATATATTAAGAGAGGAGAAATAAATGAAGAAAATACTATCTTTACTCTCAGCTATAGTAATTACTGTAGTAAGCTTTGCAGGAATATCTAACGCTGACAGTAAAAAACCCATAGTGATCCCAACTCATAACTGGTCAAGTCAAATTGTTATGGCCTATGTTATTGGTGGAATCTTTGAAAGCATGGGTAACAATGTTAAATATGTAAATGCTGACTCTCAAGCGGTTTACGAGTCAATTAGAATTGGTGATGTAACTATATCTCATGAGGTATGGGAATCTGCTTTCGGTAAGTCATTTACAACAGCTTTAGACAAAGGTGGTTTGTTAGACTGGGGTGATCATGAAGCAAGAACTCTTGAGGATATGGGATATCCAAACTGGGTTGTTGAAAAAGGTCTATGTCCAGGTCTACCAGATTGGACAGCTCTAAAAAATCCAGACTGTGCAAAAAACTTTACAACACCTGACTCTCCAGATGGAAAAGGAAGAATGTTGGAAGGACCACAAACTTGGCATGGTGACTTAATCCCTCAAAGGATTGATGCACTAGGCTTAGGTGATTTATGGTGGGTTAAGTTTGCTGGAGGTGCTGATGCACTTTGGGCAGAATTAGCAGCTGCTGAAAAAGAAGGAAGAGGAACTATAATTTTCAACTGGACACCAAACTTTACTGATGGTGCTGGTTTTACATTTATCGACTTCCCTCCATACACAGCTGGTTGCAGACCAGCAGATGGTGGTGACGGAAAATGTGGTTCTCCGGATGGTTATTTGAAAAAAGCAGTACACGAAGATTTTCCAAAAACTCATCCAGATGCAGCAGCAGCGTTTAAAAAATTGTCATTTTCAACAAGTCAAATTGGTGCAATGGCAGCTTTAGTAGACGTTGACAAAATGACTCACGAAGATGCAGCTAAAAAATGGTTAGCTGATAACGAGTCAACTTGGAAAGCTTTCCTTAAATAAGGATAAAAGTTAAAAAATTAAGATCTCCCCCAATTCTGTTGGGGGGGATTTTTTTTTATAAAGATTTGTGTAAAATATATTTATGAGAAAATATCTTTTTTACTTTTTTTTAAGTTTATTAATAAGCTCATCAGTTTTTGCTCGAAGCACCGGATGTAAAGAAGGTAACTGTGAAAATGGATATGGAAAATGGGTTTATACAGATAAAACTACTTATGAAGGTGAGTGGGTAGGAACAAAAAAAAATGGCCAAGGTGTAGAAACATGGCCAAACGGATATATCTATAAAGGTGAGTTTAAAAACAGTGTTTGGAGTGGAGTTGGAACTTTAACTTTCCCAGATGGTTCTACTTATGAAGGAGAGTGGGCTAATGGTTTTATGAATGGCAAAGGAACATTTACTTGGGCTAATGGCGACCAAAAAGTAGGAATTTGGAAAAACGGTAAATTACAAGATTAATGTCGAACGAAACTTCATTTAATAAATTAAAAGGATTACCCGAGAACCTAAAACAATTTATAGGACTAATAGTTTTAACAATAGTCATAATTTCTTCTTTTGCTATTTTAAATAATATATTTAGTGAGGGTGATGAATTAGTTAGAAAAATGAAATTGGAAGAAGAGAGAATTGCAAAAGAGAGAAAACTAAGTGCATTAATTTCAAAACTTCCCTCGGGTATATTAGTAACTTTTGATGGTACTGATCATTATAAATTATCAGATGAATTGTATGAGGGAGTGTGTAATGCCACAAAGCTTATCCCCCAAAGAGCAATAATGGGTGCAAATTTCTTAAATTTTAGAGCACATGAAATTTATACTATTAACGGCAATAAGATTGATGAAACATTTGTTGAATGGGATGCTGAAAAAAAGAAATGTTTTGCAGGTTTTACAGTTAGTGGAAATAACGTAGGAGTAGACGAAACAATTAAAGTAAGCGGTGAAGCCTTAAGTTTTTTAAGTACTGGAATTGATACAAGGGTTTATTTTATTAAAAATTTTTAATGGAAATAAGCTTCAATTATATTGATTTTAATTTAATTAATTTTCGTATATTTTTATAAGAATTATGTCTGAAGCAGTAATCAAATGCGAAGCAGTTTATAAAATTTTTGGTGAAAACGCCAAAAAGATGCTTCAAGATTCAAATGGTAATGTTGATGCTAAAACATTTCAAGAAAATGGTTGTATAGTAGGTGTTAACAATGCCTCTTTTGAAGTGGCAAAAGGAGAGATGCTTGTTGTAATGGGCTTATCTGGATCTGGTAAGTCAACTTTACTAAGGTGTATATCAAGATTAACAGATGCAACAGGTGGAAAAATTTTCATTGAAGGTCAAGATTTATTAAATTTAAATAATAAAGAGTTAATTGAGCTTAGAAGAAACAAAATGGGAATGGTTTTCCAAAGCTTTGCTCTTCTTCCACACAAAACCGTTGTAGAAAATATAGCTTTTCCTCTTCAAATCAAAGGTATCAAAACTGAGGAGAGCATTAATAAAGCAATGGAGATGGTTAAATTAGTTGGACTTGATGGAAGAGAAAATTATTTTCCAAGAGAACTTTCAGGTGGACAACAACAAAGAGTGGGTATTGCAAGATCTCTAGCAGTTGAACCTGATATATGGTTTTTAGATGAACCTTTTTCTGCTTTAGATCCTTTAATTAGAAAAGAAATGCAAGATGAATTTTTAAGACTTCAAGAAAAATTACAAAAAACAATTATGTTTATTACTCATGATTTTGATGAAGCATTAAAACTTGCTGATCGAATTGCAATTATGAAAGATGGTATAATTGAACAACTAGATACACCTGCAAATATAGTTTTAAACCCAGCCACAGAATATGTAAGAAAATTTACTGAAGAAGTACCTAGAGAAAAAGTTTTATTAATTGAAGATGTAATGGATGAATCTATATCTAATAATTTAGGTGATGTTAAAGTTTCAAAAGATGAAATCATAGAAAATGTTGCAGAAAAAATATTAACGCAAGAAAAATCTGTAGCAGTTATAGATGAAAATAATAAAACCGTTGGGTCAATCAACCCGACAAAAATAATAAATACTGTCTTTGGCGGAAGAAAGAACGGAAAATAAATTATGGAATTTTTAAAAAAATATCCAAAAATATTTCAGTGGTTATTTCTATTAATTGTTTTCTTTGCTCTTTGTTTTGCTATTGATGTTCCAGAAACATATAAATTCATTAGAGGCCAAGCTGAATTCGTAAAAGACCCTAATCAAAGTAGTTATATATTTTTAGGCAAAGAAGTAAGATATTACGCCTTTGATGTTTTCTGGCGACTTCCTCCATTACTTGGATGGTTACCAATATGGATAAATGACTCCTTGTTTTTCTTAATGAATGAGTGGATGCCAATGGAGTTTTGGAATGAGGACACTCAAGAATTTAAAACCAGACCAATAGTTTTGCAAATTAGCAGAAATTTAACAGCTTTTATGACCTTTTTAATAGAATTAATTAGAGAAATTCTATTAGGTGGACTTGAAACAATTGTTGCCTTTACAAGTTGGGATTGGATCGATGCGAACCCTTGGGCAGAGTTACCAGGTCTACCTTGGACAATAGTTGCAGCTGGTTTTGCAATACTTGCTTATAAATTAAGTGGTATTGGACTCGCTTTATTTGCCGGTTTAACAATGGTTTACATTTCTATATTTGGACAATGGAAACCATCGATGCAAACACTCTCTTTTATTTTAGTTGCTGCGCCTCTATCTTTTATATTTGGGTTAAGTTTAGGTATTGCAGCTTATAAAAGTAAACGTGTAGAAAAAGCTCTATATCCAATTTTATTAGTTATGCAAACAATGCCACAATATGCAGTATTAGTTCCTGCACTTGTTCTTTTTGGAGTCGGTGACCACGCTGCAGTAATTATAACTATGGTTGTTGCTGTTCCACCCATGATATTACTCACTTTACTAGGATTGAGAGCTATTCCTCCAGAAGTAATTGAAGCTGGAAGAATGAGTGGTTGTAATAATTGGCAACTAATGTCTAAAGTGCTAATTCCAACGGCCAGACGAGATATTTTAATTGGCGTAAACCAGGTTATCATGGTGTGCTTTTCTATGGCTGTTATTTCAGCCTTCATTGGAGCGAAAGGTCTAGGTTTTAATTTATTGTTAGCACTAAATCAGCTTAATATCGGATTAGCATTAGAAGCTGGTCTTTGTATAAGTCTAATTGCAATTTTATTAGATAAAATGTCATTAGCATGGGCAAACAAGCAAGTCGATTATTTTGGCAATTTGAATTTTTTTCAAAGAAATAAAAATTTATTATTTTTTAGTATTACGGTCATAATTGGAATTTTACTCGCTTACTTTGGATCTGTTTATTTTAAAGGTGGTTACAATTATTTATTTGAAGTTCCACACAATAAAGGAATATCAACTGCTGATTTTTGGAATAAAGGTGTCGATTGGATTTTTGATACCTTCTTTGTTTATATAAAAGCATTTAATACATGGTTAATTCAAGAAGTGTTACAACCAATGAGGGCTTTGTATTTAAGGATGCCAGCTGTTGCTACATTAGTTCTAGTTGTTGGTGCAGGCTATTTAATTGGTGGAATTAGATCTGCATTAGTAGTTTGTGGTTTGACATTATTCATAGCTCTAAGCCCTTGGTGGGATAGAGCCTTAGTAACGGCTTACATGGCAACATTTGGGGTAATTGTCTCTTGTATAATTGGTTTTACGGTTGGCACATTATGTTTTCAAAATAAACATTCTGCAAAATTTATGTTAGGGGTATGTGATATATTTCAAACATTTCCATCATTTGTTTATCTTATTCCTGTTATGATGCTTTTTGGAATAACTGACACTTCTGTTCTTATTGCTGTCATTGTTTATGCAACTATACCAGCAACAAGATACACAATTGAAGGGCTTAGAAGTGTTCCAGCAGGTTTACATGATGCAGCGACGATGTCTGGTGTAAATAAATTTCAAAGATTAACAAAAATTGAATTTCCTTTAGCATTCCCTCATATGATGCTTGGTATAAATCAAACAATAGTGTTTGCATTATTTATGGTGATTATAGGAGCATTTATCGGCACTGAAGATTTAGGGCAATATATTTTAAAAGCTTTATCAGATAAAAATGGTGCTGGTATTGGATTAACTTTGGGTATTTGTGTAGCTTTTATAGGTTTAATTTTTGATAATTTGATAAGAACTTGGGTAGAAAAAAGAAAAAAACATCTAGGAATTGCTTAATCTTAAATGAAAAAAATTTTAATAATAGGCGGTGGCGCAATGGGATCTGCTTTTACTTTTCCATGTATAGATAATAAAAATGAAGTAACTATCACAGAGCCTTATAATAAAACTTTTATTAAAAATTTGTCTTCAAAAAAGAAATATCATTCTAGTTTGAAAATAAATTTACCTAAGAAAATAAAATACAAAAAATATTCAACTGATCTATTAAAAAATAAATATGATTTGGTAGTTGTTGCGTTAAGTTTATCAGGAATAAATTTTATTAGTGAAGAATTTAAAAAATCAAATATTAAAAGTCCAATTCTTATTCTTACCAAAGGTTTGAAGTATGAGAAAAAAAAACAGAAAATTTTTACTATTTCAGAGGATATAAAGAAAACTAATAAAAATATAAATGTTTCAGTTTTAAAAGGACCTTGCTTAGCAAAAGAACTTTCAAATAAAAAACAAACAAGTGTAATTGTTGCTAATAAAAATATCAAAACCGCAAAAAAAATTTGTAATATGATAACTACAAAATACTATTTAACCGAAACTTCGAAAGATGTTATTGGAGTTGAGATCTGTTCTTCAATTAAAAATATTTATTCAATGATTATTGGGGCTGGAGATAGTTTAAATATGTCTTCAAGTTTATTCAAAAAATCTATAAATGAGATGATATATATTACTAAATATTTTAAAGGAAAAATTGAGACTGCTCTTGGATTGGCTGGAGTTGGAGATTTATACGTCAGTGCTGCTGGAGGTAGAAATAGTAAAATGGGAAGTTACTTAGGGCAAGGCTATACATTCAAAAATGCTAAAAGAAAATTTATGCCTAATGAAACCGTAGAGGGAGAGCAACTTGCAAGAGAAATTGCTCCATTTGTAATAAAAAAAATTCAACAAAAAAAAATCCCTTTGATGACAAAATTAATTAAATCTATAATTAATAACAAAAAATTAATATTAAATTAAAAATGGCAAGTATTAAAATAGATAAAGTAAACAAGTTTTTTGGTAGCACACATGTGATCAAAGATGTTTCTCTTGATATAAAAAGTGAGTCTTTCACAGTTCTAGTAGGCCCAAGCGGATGTGGTAAATCAACAATCTTAAGAATGATTGCTGGTTTAGAGGAAATTAATTCAGGTACAATATCTATTGATGATAAAGTTGTAAATGATCTACCACCTAAAGAAAGAAATATTGCAATGGTATTTCAATCTTATGCTCTTTATCCTCATATGACTGTATTTGATAATATGGCTTTTGGTTTAAAAATTGAAAAAAAATCAAAAGAAGAGATAGAGCAAAGAGTGATGGAGGCTGCTAAAATCTTACAGATAGAAGAGTATCTTGAGAGAAAACCCAAACAATTATCTGGAGGACAACGTCAAAGAGTAGCTATTGGTAGAGCCATTACAAGAAAACCAAAAGTTTTCTTATTCGATGAACCATTATCTAATCTAGATGCAGCATTAAGAGTACAAATGAGAGTAGAATTGGCAAAATTACATGATCAACTTAATGCAACAATGATTTACGTAACTCATGATCAAACTGAAGCCATGACACTTGCAAATGATATTGTTGTATTGGATCAAGGTATAGTTTCACAAAAGGGATCACCCATGAACTTATATAATAACCCAGATAATCTGTTTGTTGGTGGTTTTATCGGATCTCCAAAAATGAATTTTATAGATAGTAAAATTTTAAGTAAAAGTTCAAAGAGTTCTGAAGTAGATATAATGGGGACTGGAAAGTTAAATGTACCAAAAATTTCTGATAATACTCAAGAAGGGGATAGTATAAAAATTGGAATAAGACCAGAGCATTTGATATTAAATGCAAAAACAGATTCATTATGGGAAAGTAAAGTCTTCGTTGTAGAAAAATTAGGGTCAGGAACATATTTATATTTAGAGAAAGAGGGAGATCCTCTTGTTGTACAAACTGATGGAGACACAAATATTAAAGTAGGTGACACTGTTAAAATAGGTTTTGATCCATTTCGTTGCCATTTATTTGATAATAAAGGTATTTCTTTTAAAAATTCTTGAATCAATCTCAGGTAGTATTGTTTAAATTACATACTTGTTATTCTTCTTTTAAATGTTCATTATGTGTTAATTTTTAAATAACTTTAGAAAACAAGAAAAAAGAGGGGAATATATGTTTAAAAATATATTAATAACAATCTCTGCAATAGCTTTTGTTTTTAATTCAATTGCATTTGCAGATATCAAATTCTGGACGACAGAAACTCAACCAGCAAGGATGGCTAAACAAGAAGAGATGGCAAAAGCTTTTGAAGCCAAAACTGGAATTGGAGTTGAAGTTATCCCGATTGATGAAAAAGATTTAGGAACAAGAGCTACTGCAGCAGCTGCAGCAGGAGATCTTCCTGATGTAATTTATCATACATTGCAATATGTGCTGCCATGGGCAGAAGCGGGAATTTTAGACGTTGATGCAAATAATGATATCGTTAACTCACTTGGAAAGAAAACTTTTGCTCCAGGTGCTTTAAAGATGGCTAAAAAAGGTGGCAAAATTGCAGCCGTGCCAGTAGATGGCTGGACGCAAATGGTTGTATACAGAAAAGATTTATTTAAAGCTGCTGGTTTAGAACCACCGACGACTTATGCAAACATCGAGAAAGCAATAGATGCTTTATCTAGTAATGATATGTTTGGATTTGTTGCGGCAACTAAAACTGACGAAAACTTTATGAGTCAAGTTTTAGAACATGTCATGCTTGCAAACGGTGTAAATATTGTAAAAAAAGGTGGAACAAAAAAACAAGGAAGAGCTTTAAAGAATTCTTTACAGTTTTATAAAAAATTAGCTAAGGCTAGCCCTCCAGGAGAACTTTATTGGAAACAATCAAGAGAACTTTATTTCGCTGGTAAAACTCCAATGATAATATGGTCACCATTTATCATGGATGAATTAGCTGGTTTAAGAGACTCAGCTCCACCAACAATTAACAGTGATCCTACATCACCAGAATTGGCATCTAAAACTGGTTTTATAACTAATTTTAGTGGACCAAATAATGTAAAAGGCGCAGCTTGGGCGGATGTTAGATACTTTGGTGTAACTGCAGATGCAGATACAGATGAAGCTAAGCAGTTTATTCTTTATTCAATGGATGAAGGATATACAAGCACTTTATCTATAGCACCAGAAGGTAAGTTCCCTGTAAGAAGAGGTAATGCAAGTGATCCAAATGCATTTACAACAGCTTGGAGTAAACTGCCTGTTGGAGTTGATAGAAAAGCTCCTTTAACAGATCTATATTCAGCAGATGTAATAAATAATATTGTTGCAGGTTTAGATACTGCTAATAGATGGGGTGTTAAAGAAGGTGAACTATCTAGAGCATCTAAAATTATTAACAATAAGTTTATTAATAGAATCACTAGACAATATATTGACGATCAATTGACGCTAGATGAAGCAGTAGATGAAATTAATACTGTGCTAGCTAGCTTCTAGTAATTTAAAAAATTAAAAAAAGCGGGTAATATTAATTATCCGCTTTTTTTTATGAGTTCAAAACTTGCAAAAATTGAAAAAAGAACAGCTTATCTTTTAATATTACCATCAGTTCTTTTAGTATTTTCTATAATTTTATTTCCAATATTTTCTAATATTTGGATAAGTTTTAAAAATGTAGAGCTCAAAGATTTAAGAATTCCTGAACCAAGAGCAAAAAAATTAGTAAAATCAATTAATGATAATCCAAATCAAATAAAAGTAATTTATAAATTAAGAAATAGTTCTCTTACACAAGAAATTACTAATGTAAAATTTAAAGATAAATATCCAGATGATATCGAACCAATAAGTTTAAATAATAAATGTCAATTTAAATCAAATTTACTTAAGTGTGAGTTAGGTAATTGGCCAAAAAAATATCGAGAAAATTTAGAAATAGTATTTCAAAATACTAATAATCAAGAAATTTCTCAAAAATTTTTTGGAAGAACATTTATGAGAAGTGTTCTTTTATTTCCTTATGTTGCGCCAGTTGTTGCTCTTGCTTATACCTGGGAACTTTTACTTGATCCAACAAGTGGAACTTTAAATAATTTGTTAATTAACTATCAAATTATTGATGGACCAATAAATTTACTAGGACAAAAATATGTAACTTTAAACATACTTGGTTTTGATTTTAAATTGAGGCTAGCATTAACAACTGTAATTATTTTTGAAATTTGGAGATATTTTCCTCTAGCATTTTTATTTATTCTTGCTCGTCTTCAAGCAGTTCCAAAAGAGTTGTATGAAGCAGCTGATGTTGATGGTGCAAATCCTATCCAAAAATTTCTTAATATTACTTTGCCCCAGATATTAGCAGTGATTTCAATTCTATTTATGATTAGATTTATTTGGAATTTTAATAAATTTGAAGACATCTTCTTACTCACTGGCGGGGCATCAGGTACAAGAACATTGCCAATAAATGTATATCAACAAGGTTTTTCAATCGGGGATATTGGTATGGGTTCTGCAGTTTCTATTGTGATTGTAGTGTTTCTATTAATTTTTATGTTTATCTATTTTAAACTTTTAGGAAAAAGAGCTGATGAAAATTAAAAATATATTTACTTATTGCTTTATCTCGTCTTTGTTTTTGTTTTCATTAATTTGTATTTGGAAAATCTTAGTTACATTACAAGGAATTGAATTAACAAATTTTAATTTTAATAAATTATTTATATTTGGAATAATTCTTTGTGCAATAAATCTTCTTATTGGGAAAAAATTAAATTTAAATATTAAAATAATTTTACTAGCACTTTTATTTTCTATCTTTGATTATTTCATCTCAACAAATTTACCTATTTGGTATAGTTTTGGCATATTCTTAATTTCATTATTTTTTTTCAATAATATTAAAGATTACGACAAAAACTTTTTGTCAAAAAATCATTCCTCTCAAAAATTATTCTTTAATTTTTTAACATTATTTGGAATTACACTGTTCTCTTTTGTAATTCTTTTCCCTTTTTATATGATGTTAGTTACAAGCTTTAAAACCCAAGCATTGTTATTATTGAACCCATTAGACTTTAGTATTAACTTTGCACAAGGATTGCCAGAGTTGTTCAAATCTTATTTTATAGTGTTCAAAGATTATAATTTTGGAAGATATATGCTAACGAGCACAATAGTCTCCTTAGGTACAGTCATTATAACATTAATATTTGCAATACCAGCTGCTTACGCGGTTGCAAGACTTAATTTCTTTGGAAAAAATTTTTTATCAACATCCATATTGATAATTTATTTGTTTCCAGCGATAGTTTTAGTGATACCTTTGTATACAATTTTTAGTCAACTTGGTTTAAGAAATTCTATTGAGGGTTTGTTAATAGTTTATACAGCTACAACCTTACCTGTAGCAATTTATATGCTGCAAGGTTACTTTAAAAGTATACCAAAAGAATTAGAAGAAGCAGGGATAATAGATGGTCAAAATTGGCTTGGTATAATTTTTAAAATTATACTCCCACTTAGTTTACCTGCAATATCATCAGTAGCTTTGTATGTGTTTATGATAGCTTGGAATGAATTTTTGTTTTCATTAATGTTTTTAGACCGGCCAAATACATTC
>LULQ01000379.1_pt1 | contig 13010 bp, 13 predicted proteins | sample 728091 | NCBI WGS metagenome assembly LULQ01 (sample SAMN03860285, study PRJNA289734) | marine metagenome | biome: seawater column; feature: ocean; material: water; isolation source: Red Sea water column Station 149 - depth 10m | place: Saudi Arabia: Red Sea | collected 2011-10-15 | depth 10 m
CAACGAACTTGAAGAATTTGCTGAATCTCTTAAAGCAGCGGAAAAACTTTTAAAGTTAGGTGGTTATATAGTAACAATAGCTTTTCATTCATTAGAAGATAATATTATCAAAAATTTTTTTAAACCATCCTTGGTATCTTTCCCCAAAGATATTCCTATAAATAACAAAGAAGAAAAGAGATTTAAATGTATTGCAAAAAAAGTCAGGGCCTCTAAAGATGAAACAAAAATTAACCCAAGATCAAGAAGTGCAATAATGAGAGTCTTTCAAAAAATATGATTAAAAAGAAAATAATATTTCAATATTTATTTTTATTAGTTTTAATCTTTATTCTAAGTATTGAAAAGATTAAATTATCATGGGAAATAAGTACTCTTTATAACAATAGTGAAAATATAAAAGTTGAGCTTGAAAAACTCAAAGATCTCAATCTTAAATTAACAACACAGTACCATTTAGAAAATTCTCCAGCAATTATTGAAAAAATTGCTAAAGAAGATTTAGGAATGACAAAAAAGAGACCTAAAAAAATTAATTATGAATAATAAACTCAATTACTTAAATTGGAGATTTATACTAATAGCTGTTGCTATTTTTGTTTGCTTGATTGCAATAATCTTTAAGATTTTCTCATTGCAATTTTTTGAGAGTAATTTCCTTCAGAATGAAGGTAACAAGAGGTATGTTAAATACAAAGACATTGTGCCAGTAAGGGGAACTATATACGATAGAAACAATTTTCCATTAGCGGTATCGGTCATTAATTATGATCTTTATGCTTTAAGGGGATTTACAAAATCTCAGCTGCTTAATATATCAGAAAGAGTTGATTTGGATATTGATCCTGGAATTGAAGTTTTCAACAAGAAAACGCTTTTAAAGAAAAATATTTCAAATGAAGCGTTAATAGAAATCAGAAATTCAAGATTTAAAAATATAGAGGTAGAGGTTCGTCATAGTAGACATTATCCGCTGGGCGATCAAATTGCACCTTTAATCGGATTCTACGGTAAAGATGGGGCGCAAGAGGGACTTGAAAAAAGTTATGACAAGGTTTTATCAGGTAAAAAGGGGAGGCAAAAATACTTTAAGAATGCTAAACAAGAAATCATTTCAAAACCTATCGAAGTTTCTAGAACGATACAAGGAAGTGACATACATCTAACTATTGATAGTACTTTACAATTTTATGCATACAAATTCTTAGTTGAGGCCATAAAAAGCAACAAAGCAAAATCTGGAACAGCTATAATTTTAAATAATATAGATGGTGAAATACTGGCAATGGCAAGCTTTCCATCATATAACCCAAATCACCCTCAAAGAAAGATACAAAAAAACAGGGCTTTGGTGGATGCATACGAGTTGGGCTCAGTCTTAAAACCCATAGTTTTGTCAAAAGCTCTCGAACAAAAAATTGTGAATATCGATGAATATATAGATATACCAAGAAGACTGTATCTTAATGACAAGATTATTGTCGATTCAAAGAAATATGAGAAACTAACGCCAGCAGAAATAATTACATATTCTAGTCAAATCGGAGCATCTAAAATTGCTTTAGAGCTAGGATATGATGATCTAAAATCAAATTATTATGATTTTGGTTTTACAAAACCAATTTCAATTAACTTTCCATCATCCGCATTTGGCTATATGGCCATTAAGGATAAAATTCTTGACAAAGAACTTGCAAGTTTAGGGTATGGTTATGGCTTAACAATTAGTCCTTTTCAGATAGCATCAGCTTATTCAGTATTTGCTAACAATGGGATTTTTAAAGATTTTAAGCTTCTCAAAGACGAAGATGTTTCATCGAGAAGAGTTATTTCTGAATCAACTGCATCAAATATTTTGAAAGCTTTAGAAATGGCTACAAAAGACGGAACAGGAAAAGCTGCAAATGTTACTGGGTTTTCTCAAGGAGGTAAGACTGGAACTGTTCATCAAATAAGATCTGGATCAGGTTATGCAGAAGATATGTATAGAGCTTCATTCATTGGAATAACGCCTTTAAACAAAAACTCTCTGACAATATTTGTTTCTATAGATGAACCAAGTTTAGATTCATACTCTGGTGGCAGTGTGGCAGCACCCGCTTTTGCAAAGATAGCAGAAAATTCTCTAAATCACTTAGGATATTTTGAAGATGAGTGAATATGAAGAAATATTAGGTATAAAAATTCCTAAAAATACCAAAATTAAAGCGACATTAATAGTAATAATTTTTTCGCATTTACAGGCACAAATGGCAAGTCGTCAACTGCCTACATTTGTCATCAATTACTTCGTAATATGGATTATGAATCTTTATACATAGGTACCTTGGGTATCAAACATAATGATGAAAAAATTCAAACAAAGTTTTCAAATAAAACAACTCCAGATATATTTGAATTATATGAAATACTTGATTCACTTAATTACGGTTTAGACTCTATAAGTATATGTCTGGAGGTATCATCTCATTCGCTTGATCAAAATAGGCTTGATGGCATCCAATGGCTAAATTCCGCATCAATATTAAATATTGGTGAAGATCATTTGGATTACCATAAGGATATTTCTTCTTATAGAGACTCAAAATTTAGTATCTTTAAAATGAATTCGCCAATAAAACTTGTTACTGATGAATCTAATAACTTTGTAAAGAACTATGATTATTTAAAAGAAACAAAGTTGACATCTATAAGTAGTAAAAATAATTTTTCTGATGTTTATTATAAAATTACAAAAGCTAATTTTAAAAATTGCGAATTTAAAATATTTCTTAATAACCCACCAAGCGGGCAAGAAATATATAAAAATAAGAAATATAAATTTAAATGTACTCTTTTTCCAGAGTTTAATATTACTAATCTTGTATTTGCAATTTCTTCAGTAGGATTTGATGAATTCTCTGATAAGTATGTTAATGATCTATCTTTCATCAAGTTACCAAAAGGCAGGACTGAGGTTATAAATAATATTTCTAAAAATATAATCATTGACTATGCTCATAATTCTCACTCTTTTGAAGTGCTATTGTGTTCAATCAAAAAATATTTCGATAATTTAATTTTAGTTTTTGGGTTTGGAGGCGAGAGAGATAAATCTAAACGATCAAAGATGTTAAAAATTGCTTTAGACAATTCATCTAAAATTTTTTTAACATCAGACAACTCTAGGAGTGAGAAATTTGAAAATATTATAAAAGATGCCATGAAAGGGAATAATCAGAGAGACATAACAATCATAGAAGATAGAAAAGAGGCAATAATCAATGCAAATAAATTTTTGGATAAAAATAGTTGTTTGTTAATTCTTGGTAAAGGACATGAACAAACTCAAGAAATTAATGGAAAAATTTATCATTTTAGTGACCATGAGGTAGTTGATGAAATTTATAACTAATACTTCAGATTTAGCAAAATTTCTTAATAAGAAAATAAAATTCCATGCATTAATAAAATCAATTTCAAGGTTCAAATATTATTATTGCTGATAATAAACGTTTTAAAAACAATAAAGATAAAAGAATTATATGGGTGAATGATTCGATAAAAGCACTTAAAACAATATCAAATAACATCATCAAAGATTATGGTGGTAACGTAATTGCGATTACTGGCAGCAATGGAAAAACAACAACAACAAATATTATTGGTAAAACTCTAAAGAATAACTCAAAAACTTTAAAAAATTTTAATAACGAAATCGGTATGCCTCTGAGCTTGATGAATGCTTCTTTTAAATCAAAGAATTTAATTTTTGAAATCGGTGCCTCCAAATTAAATGACATTGATTATCTTAGTAAAATCTTACAACCTAATGTTGGATTAATAACAAATATTGGAAATTCACATTTAGAGTCCCTAAAGAATATTGATGGTGTTTTTAAAGTAAAGTCTGAAATAGTTAAAAATATTAAGAAAAATGGCTTTTTAGTTGTACCTAATGATAATAAGAAGCATCTTAATAAATGGAAAAAAATGAGATCAGACATAATAACAATTTCTTTTGGTATGAAGGATGATTCTGATTTTTATCCTATTGACATAAAGATTAAACAAAATGGACTAAGCTTTTTAGTCACCTCGAGACTGCTTGAAAAACCAATAAAAATATCATCTTCACTGGAAGGAGTTCATAATGTTAAAAATATTCTTTCAGCCTGTGCAGTGCATTATTGTCTGGGTCAAAACCTACAGGATTTTTCAAAATCAATTAGCTTATCTAAACTCGACAATTTAAGGCAAGTAAAATACAAATGGCTAAAAGGATCTACCTTAATTGATGATAGTTATAATGCAAATCCAGATTCAACAAAAAAATCTATTGATTTATTAAGTAATTACAACAAAAAAACTGTCTTATTATTAGGAGACATGTTGGAGTTGGGTAGGTATAAAAATAAACTTCATAAAGAAGTTGGGGAATATGCAAAATCTAAGGGAATCAGGAAATTGATTGCATTTGGCAATCTTACAAGACATTCAATTGATGGCTTTGGAAAAAATGGGATTTTTTTTAATGATGAGACTAAGTTAAAAAACTATTTAAGGAAAAATATAACGTCAAAAAATGTTATCTTAATAAAAGGTTCAAGAGGTATGAAAATGGAGCGATTTATAGATGTTTGATTATTTGGGTACAGTTTTAGTATCTGTTGATCCTGGTTTTGACGTTCTAAGATACTTAACTGTGAGAACAATTGGTGGAACGGTAACAGCGCTTTTGCTTTCAATCTTGATGGGCCCATTAATCATTAATTCTCTCAAATCAATGCAATTTGAGCAGTTTGTCAGAAAAGATGGACCACAATCCCACTACAAAAAAACGGGTACGCCCACAATGGGAGGATTACTTATATTGTCTTCTTTAATAATTTCAACTCTTTTATGGGCTGATCTTGGAAATAGATATATTTGGGTTGTATTAGGAGTAACCATAGGTTTTTCAATAATTGGTTTTTTTGATGATTATTTAAAAATTAAAAATAAAAGCTCCGATGGACTATCTTCAAAACAAAAGATTTTTTTTCAATCCTTAATTGCGGTTATATCAATAACATATCTATATTACTCAGCTGAGATTATTCCTGAACAGTCGTTTATTGTTCCTTTTTTTAAAGATTTAATAATCCCCATGTCTCCCTTTGTTTTTATTTTTATTGGAGTGTTTGTATTAGTTGGCTCTTCGAATGCGGTCAATTTGACTGATGGGCTGGACGGTCTTGCAATTCTTCCCTCAGTCTTGATTGGAGGAGCACTTGGCTTAATTGCTTATGCTATGGGGAACCAAAATATAGCAGATTATTTATATCTGCCACATCTTCCATTATCTGGAGAGTTAATAGTGTTCTGTGGGGCACTAATTGGATCAGGCATTGGTTTTCTATGGTATAACACATATCCAGCTCAAGTATTCATGGGAGATATTGGGTCACTAAGTCTCGGAGCTATATTAGGAATAATCGCAATTATTTTAAGACACGAATTAGTTTTTGCAATTATGGCTGGAGTATTCGTAATGGAGACTCTAAGTGTAGCAATTCAAGTAATTTCGTTTAAAACAAGAGGTAAGAGAGTTTTTTTAATGGCACCAATTCATCATCATTTTGAACTTAAGGGCTGGGCTGAGCCTAAGATTATTGTTAGATTTTGGATAATCACACTTGTTTTAATTCTTATTGCATTATCAACATTAAAGTTAAGGTAAGGTTAAGTGAGATCTCTAATATATGGTTATGGGGATACAGGTAAATCTTTTGAAAGATACTTAAAAGATAAAAAAATTGATTTTGATATTTTTGATTCAAATATTGCTGAATATAATCAAAATTATAACTTTGAAGACTTTGATCAAATTTTGTGCAGTCCTGGAGTACCAAAAGACATTTTTGAGAATATTAAGAGCCAAAATATCAATACATTTACAGATGTAGACATTTTTTTTAATGAAGACAAATCTGTAAAAATTGGTATTACCGGAACTAACAGGAAAAGCACTACAGCATTTCATTTACATCAATTATTAAATAAATATAAATCTTCAAATTTAGTAGGCAATATTGGAAATACAATGTTGGACTTTATCAATAATGGAAAAGAGTTCTCAATAATTGAATTATCAAGTTTTCAATTAGATAAGATGAATCAAAATCGGCTTGATTTTGGCATTTTGCTTAATATTGAAGAAGATCATCTTGATTATCATGGCGACTTTAAATCTTATAAACTAGCAAAAGAAAAAATTCTCTCAGCTAATGAAAGCATTTCTTTTGAGATAGATCCGTATAATCTATTTAAATGGATTACTGGCAAAGAAGCTAAAAAAATACAATTAAAAAATCTTCCATATAGATTTGAACATATATCTGAAAAAATTATTAATGATTCAAAGTCAACAAATTATCATTCTTTGAAGTACGCAATGAAAAAAGCAAAAAAATGCTTTAATAGTGAATATATTTTGATTGTGTGTGGAAATCCTAAAAAAGAAAAATATAAAGAAATTCATCTTAAAGATCCAAGCGAAGTTTATATTTTTGGAAAGCATTCTAATCAAATAAATAAATGTATTGAACATCCTAAAAAGAAATTGTTTAAGAATATTAAAGAGTTATTTGACTTAGTTCATACTAAAAAAAGTACATGTAATATACTTTTTTCTCCTGGTTATCCAAGCGGTGATGACTTCAAAGATTTTAACGAAAGAGGTGAGATCTTCAACATTCACGCATTTAATAAATAAATGAATATTAGTAGGAGTGATATTTTGGTAATTTTGCCATTGGGTTTATTGCTTATTATAGGTTTGGTAATGGTAACTTCATCAAGCATATATATTGCTGATGATATGACCTCTAATCCCTTCCATTTTGCTAAAAGACAAGCATTATTTATATCAGTGGGACTATTTTCAATGACATTTTTCTTAATATTGCCATCAGATTTTCTTTTAAAGTCCGATTGGATATTTATGTTATTGAGCATAATTCTTTTAATTATTCTTTTTATTCCTGAAGTTGGTACAAGTGTGAATGGGAGTATTAGATGGATAAGAATGGGACCAATTAATATACAACCCTCGGAGATTTGTAAATTTAGTTTAATTCTATATATTTCTGGATACTCTGTTAGAAGAATGTCAGAAATGAATTCGCTTAGAAGTTTCTTAAAACCATTATTTCTATTATTCATAATATCTTTACTAGTAATGGGACAACCTGATCTTGGTTCTACAGCCATCATTTGCTTTCTAGTTGTTGGTATTCTTTTTTATGCAGGCATATCTTTCTATCAAATTTGTTTGCTAGTTTTATTAATTATTTTGTTAGGTTACTTAGCCATAACGTCTTCACCAATGAGATTAGCAAGGGTTTTAGCATTCACAGATCCTTTTGCATTAGATGTTGTACAAAACGCAGGATGGCAATTGTCCAATTCTTTAATAAGCATTGGTCAAGGTGGATGGTTTGGTCTTGGCCTAGGAAATAGTTTTCAAAAAAGCTTTTTTTTACCTGAAGCTCATACAGATTTTATATTTGCAATTTTAGTTGAGGAACTTGGAATAATAGGAGGCATGTTCTTAATTTTTTTATATGTGACTATGTTGATTGGATTGATTTTTATATCTTTTGATTCTTTCAAAAAAGATAGATTATTTCAGGGATATGTAGTGTTTGGTGTATTTCTTTTAATATCAATCCAAGCCTTGTTTAATATAGCAGTAAACATTGGTCTTTTGCCTACTAAGGGCCTTACATTACCTTTTATCAGCTATGGAGGAACAAGTATCATTATAATGTTATCTTTAATGGGGATTGTCCTTAGAATAAATAATGAAAATAAAGTTCTTTAAATGAAATTCTTAATCGTTGCTGCTAAGACTGGAGGTCATGTATTTCCTGCTGCAACAGTAAGTAAAAAACTTATTAATAAGGATCATCAAATTATTTTGATTGGAACTGGAAACAATATTGAAATAAATGCATATGAGGACCTAAATTCAAAGCAATATAAACTTAATATAGATGGCTTTAGAGGAAAGAATGTTTTCATAAAAATTAAAGTGTTATTTCAAATCATTACCAATATATTCTATCTACTAAAGGTAATTAAAGAAGAAAGAATAGATGCCATGATTGGCTTTGGCGGTTTTATTAGCGTACCAGCTGGCATAGCATGCTTTATAAAAGGTATTCCAGTTTTTACTCATGAGCAAAACTCTGTAATGGGTTCAGCTAATAAGTTACTCTCAAAATTTGCTGTGATAAATTTTCTAGGATTTGAGATTTCAAATATAAATAATTCTATATTTTCAGGAAATCCAATTAGAGACACTTTTAGAGATTATAGTAAAGATATAACCGAAGAATTAGAAGACAAGATTAAAGTTTATATTACTGGTGGAAGTCAAGGATCTAAATATATCAATTTAAATATGCCTCATGCATTGGAGCCATTATCGGAATATTTATTAATAAAACATCAATGTGGTTTAGATAATCTTGAACAAGTAAAAAGTGAATATGAATCGAGAAATATTGAAGCAGAGGTTTTGGAATTTTTCAATAATCCTGAAGAACAGATAAAATGGTCAGATTTTGTTGTCTCAAGAGCAGGAGCACTTAGTTTATCTGAAATCACTTCAATGAAGAAAGGTGCCTTAATGATTCCTCTGCCAAATTCTATTGATAATCATCAATACGAAAATGCAAAAAAAATTGAGGATATGGGTATGGGTATTTTGCATGAAGAAGATGAAGATATAAGTTATCTCACTGATAAAATAAATGAAATTATTAAAGATAAAAAATATATCAATTGGAAAAAAAATGAACTTACAAATCATGTAAACGCAGCAAATGAAATAGTGAAACACATTGAAGAATATCTCAATAAATGAATTTTTTTAAAAAAGTAAAACATATCCATTTTGTAGGAATTGGTGGAGCAGGAATGATAGGCATTGCTAAAGTATTGCTTAAAAAGGGATACAAAATATCAGGTTCTGACATATCAGACTCTCGTGAATTAAGAAAATTAGAAAAACATGGTGCAAAGGTATTTATTGGTCATTCATCTAAAAATATTAATGGTGCAGATTTGCTAGTTATATCATCTGCAATTAGTTCCAGAAATCCTGAATTAGTCCAGGCAAAAAAAGATTCTATTACATCAATACCAAGGGCCGAAATGCTTGGAAGTATAATGATTGGATATGAAAGTATTGCTGTTGCTGGGAGTCATGGCAAAACCACAACAACAAGCATGATTGCAAAAATACTAAGTGTTGCAAATTTAAGCCCAACATATGTTGTTGGAGGAAAAGTTTTAAGTACAGATGAGAATTCTGACTTAGGTAAAGGAAGATATATTGTCGCAGAAGCAGATGAGAGTGATGGATCATTTGTTCACCTTCAACCCGATGTCGCTGTTTTAACAAATATAGATGATGATCATCTGGCTCATTTTAATAACATCTTTGAAAATCTTTTAGATTCATTTGTTTTGTTTTCAGAAAACGTACCTTTTTATGGATATCTGATAATCAATGGCGATGATAAGAACATAAAAAAAATCTCAAAAAGAATATCTAGATCACAAGTTACGTTTGGAGAATCGAAAGAATGTGATTATAAAATTATCAAAATCATTTCAAAAAACGGTAAGCAAGATTTTCAAATTTTTGATAAAAAAACAAGAAAGGTTCATAAATTTAAAATTAATCTTCCTGGTAAGCATAATGTTTTTAATGCAACAGCTGCAATCGCTGTTGCGTTAGAGGAAGGTATTTCAATTAGCTCAATAAGGAATGGCATTAAAGAATTTACAGGGGTTGGAAGAAGATATGAAAAGCATGATATTAAAATTGATGAAAAATCATTAGCCTTAATTGATGATTATGGTCATCATCCGTTAGAAATTGAATCAAATATAAAGGCGTATAAAGAGGAATATAAAAATAAAAAAGTATGTATGATTTTTCAACCACATAGGTTTTCAAGGACAGCACAGCTCTTTGATGATTTTATAAAGGTATTAAAACAAACCGATTCATTAATAATGTTAGATATTTATTCTGCAAGCGAGAAGCCAATTAAAGGCATAAACTCAATGAGAATTGTAGAAACTCTAAAACAAAATGGTCATAAAGATGTTACTTATTTAAAAAAACATGATGATGTAATAGATTTGATTAAAAAGAAAAAGGATGATTTTGATATTTTAGTCACACAAGGTGCTGGTAGTGTTTCAAATATTTGTCAAATAATTAAAAATCAATGGGAAACATAAATAAAATTGCAGTTCTATATGGAGGCTCTTCCTCTGAAAGAGAAGTTTCTATACAAAGTGGAAAGGGTGTTCATAATGCAATCTGTGATTTAGGCTATGAATCAGATCTAATTGATTTTAAAGATCTTAACAATTTGAATGAATTAAAGATGTATGACTTTATATTCATTGCTCTTCATGGTTTTGAAGGCGAAGCCGGTAAACTTCAAAGAGATTTAGATGATTTAAATATTTTATATTCTGGATCAGGTCCTGAAGCTTGCATGAAAACATGGAACAAAAAAGTCACAAAAGAAATTTTAAAAGAAAATAATATAAATACTCCTGTTTCCCTGAGTATTTCTGAGTTTTCTCTAGAAGATGCAAATCAAAGTTTAAATACATCATTATTTGATCGATTCAGACCATTTAATTATTTATTTTTAAAACCTGAGGAAGATGGCTCCAGTATTGATATTTTTAAAATAAGTGATGAAGAAAGCCTTAAAAATGCATATAAAAAATGCACTAATCGTGAAAGAGGTTTTTTATTTGAAGAATATATTGATGGAAGAGAGCTAACTGTGACCGTAATTGATAAAGAATGTTATCCGCCTATTGAAATAATTACAAAAAATGAATTTTATGATTATGATGCAAAGTATATTTCAGATGATACCTTGCATATTGAAGCAAAATTAACGCAAAGTGAATTAGTTGATATTAAATCAGTATCATTACAAGCATTTGAAGCACTCAATTGCAAAGCATGGGCAAGAGTTGATTTGATTCAAGATAAAAAAGGTAATTTTTATGTAATAGAGATTAACACAGTTCCTGGAATGACAAGCCACAGCAATGTTCCAAAGTCTGGAAGTCTATTAGGCTTAACTTATAATGAGGTTGTCCAAAAAATCATCAATGCATCTTTATAAAAAACTATTGCTAATAACTGTAATCTTAACTCCTACAAATTTATTTGCAGAATATGAAATTAATATTAATTTTGAATCAGGATTTGAATTTGAATCACAAAAAATATTAATAAGTGATCTAAAAAATTCTAAATCAAAAAAACAGATTGAGAAAATTCTTAAAAGACAAGATTGGATAAAAGATTTTTCAATAGTCTACAAACCTTTTAAAAAGGAAGTTTATGTAAGTATTACTAATAGAGAGCCGATTTTTGTTCTTAACAATCAATTTTTTTATGATATTAATTTACATAAATTTAAGTTTGATAATTCAAAAATTTTGAATATACAGCAAATTATTTGTTCGAGAATGGAAAAAATCCTAGTATCATAGATATTAGATATAGAGATGGAGTTGCATTAAATTATGGCAAATAACAATAAAAATTCTAATTTAATAGTTGGTTTGGACATAGGTACGTCAAAAGTTGTTTGTATTGTAGGAAGATATAATAGCGAAGCTAAACTTGAAATTGTTGCATTGGGTGCATATCCATCGAGCGGATTAAAAAAAGGTGTAGTTGTAAATATTGATGCTACCACCGATGCAATTAGCAAAGCAGTAGAACAAGCTCAATCGATGATTGAGGAAAAAATTAAGTCGGTCTATGTTGGAATTGCTGGAAATCACATCAAAAGTCTTAATTCACAAGGCGCTGTTGGCATCAAGGATAATGAGGTGTCGGCATTTGATATTGACAGAGTCATTGAGTCAGCTCAAGCAGTCTCAATACCATCAGATCAGAGAGTTCTTCATGTTTTACCTCAGTCCTTTGTAATTGATGATCAAGAAGTAAGCCTTGACCCTCTAGGAATGTCTGGAGTAAGGCTTGAGGCTAAAGTTCACCTTGTAACATGCGCAAGCAGCGCAATTAAAAACATCGAAAAATGCATAAAAAATTGCGGACTAAGTGTAGACGGTTTTGTTTTAGAGCAGTTAGCAAGCTCACATTCTATTCTTTCTGAAGATGAAAAGGATCTTGGAGTATGTTTGGTTGATATTGGAGGAGGGACGACGGATATTGCAATTTTTAATACAGGCTCAATTGTATTCACTGGGGTGATTCCAATTGCAGGCGATCAAGTAACAAGTGATATTGCTCAAGCTTTAAGAACGCCTACACCTCAAGCAGAAGACATAAAACAAAAACATGGATGCGCAGTCACCGAATTTACAAAAGATGATGAAACTGTTGAAGTCCTTGGTGTTGGCGGAAGGCCTCCTAGGGAACTATCTAGAAGCTCATTAGCCGACATAATTCAGCCTCGATATTCTGAATTATTTGATTTAATAAAAGCTGAAATTTCAAGAAATGGGTTTGAAGACAAAATTTCTGCTGGAATTGTATTTACTGGTGGTACTTCAAAAATGGAAGGTGTTGTTGAGCTTGCTGAATCTATTTTTCAAACTTCTGTTAGGCTTGGTATTCCATCAAAATTCAAAGGTATGGAGACCATACTACAAAATCCAATATATTCAACATCCATTGGCTTAATAGAACATGGAAATAAACAAATCAACAACGAAATGTTAGCCGAACAAAACTTAAATCTTTTCTCAAAATTGTTGAGAATAGTAAAAAGTGAATATTGATATTAGCAATCTTATATTCAGAAATAATATGTATCAATCATATTATCAATATACAAATAAAAATTCATCAGAAATAATATCAATGGCATTACAAAAGGTTGAGATGGCGACCTCTTGTATTGATTATTTATTAACAGTTATAGCCAGTTCTCTAATTGGAATTGCAATAATTATTTCTC
>LULQ01000356.1_pt1 | contig 12856 bp, 10 predicted proteins | sample 728091 | NCBI WGS metagenome assembly LULQ01 (sample SAMN03860285, study PRJNA289734) | marine metagenome | biome: seawater column; feature: ocean; material: water; isolation source: Red Sea water column Station 149 - depth 10m | place: Saudi Arabia: Red Sea | collected 2011-10-15 | depth 10 m
GGCGCGGGGTCGACCCCGCAGCGTCACCTCGTCGTACGTCGCCTCCGCGGGCAGCGTCACCACCCGGTCCAGGCCGTCGGGCTCCTCGTCCTCGACGGCTCGGCGCGAGTCGCAGCGGGTCTCCTCGCGGGTGCGTCGCAGGTCGGAGGCGACCACGCAGCCGGTCCGGGGATCACGGTCGGCCCGCAGAGCGATGACGTCGGGCTGGTCCCACACGGAGAGCCAGGACTCGGGGACGGCGGGCAGCACCCACGGACGTCGTACGTCGAGGTCGGGGACCTCGACCTCCGCGAGGTGCAGCGGCCGGTCCGGCACGGCAGACTCGACCCGCAGCGTCGTCGTGGGCCCGCCGTCGAGGAGGACCGCGCGGGTCTGACCGGGTCCGAGCGCGAGCTCCTCGGTCACTCCCGTGTCGGTGACGACCCGGACCCGCTGGTCCTCGAGCGCCTCGGGTCCACCGGTGATCGTCAGCCGCTCGACCGCACGCTCCTCCTCGAGGGTCACCTCCCACCACTGGGTGCCGGCGGCGAAGGGGCCGGTCCGGAAGGCGGTGCGCGGGTCCCCGTCCAGGGCCGCCCAGGGCTGCGCGCCACGGCGCACCGGACCCAGCGAGCTGGTCCAGGCGTCGGAGGAGGACGCGTCGAGCGCGGCGACCCCCTCGAGCCGCGCGGTGGTGCGCCAGCGCGCGTCCTGTGCCGGGTCCCCGATCTCGTAGTCGCGGGTGGGGTTGCCGTTGCGGCGCGGCGCGCCCGGCTCCAGGACCGGGCTGTCGGCGTCATGGGTGCGCGCGAACGCGTGCTCGCGCAGCCGGAGCCCGTCGGTGAGCACCAGCGGGCCCAGGACCGAGCGGAGGTCGTCGGCACTGGCGGACCCGAGGTCCTCGGGAAGGTCGACCGCCAGCACGCCGGGCCGCTCGTCCACGGCGCCGAGGTCCGCGAGGTCCGCGAGGTCCTCGGGCCCACCCACGACCACCGGGAGGTCCTCGGCCAGGACCGCCCGCTCGGCCCCCTCCACGGCCCACACCTCGACGGCGCGGTAGCGGGTCTGCCAGCCGCCGCCGACCACGACGCGCTCGCCCCCGGCGCCCTCGAGGCGCGCCTCGCCACCGAGGACCGGGCCGAAGGTCTCGGCCACCACGAGTCCCGGGGAGTCCTGCAGGGCCTGGCGCACCAGCAGCGGGTCGGGCACGTCGTCCGCGCGGGTCAGGTCGTTGCGCACCACCACGTAGCGCACCCCCGCCCGGGCGAGGGCGTCGGCGAGCCCGGGCGACCCGCGACCCTCGGCCAGGCGCCGCTCGATGCCGTCGAGCATCCGGACCTGCCCGGCCGGGACGAGGGGCACGACGTTGCGCACCGCCCAGCGGGAGTCCGCCAGCCACTGCAGCGGCTCGTCGTCGGGTGAGCCCCACTGGTAGCGACCGAACCCCGAGCCGGGCACCAGCAGCGCGGTCGCGTCCCCCTCGGTCGCGTCCTGCTCGTCCAACCACTGCGCGGTCGCGGACCAGTAGCCCGGCACGGCCACCACCGGCTCGCGAGGGGCGATCCGTCCGGTGAGGGCGGGCATCGCGCCGGCCACCACGACGGCGACCGCGGTCGCGGTGAGGACGGCGGTGCTCAGCCGCTGCTGACGGGTGGCACCGGAGCCGGTGCTCGACCCCGCGCGGAGCTGCTCGACGGCGTACGCGAGACCGATGACGAGGGGCAGCCGGATGATCGGGTCGAACTTGTGCACGTTGCGGATCGGCGAGAGGACGCCGTCGAGCAGGTCGTGCAGGGTCGCCGCGCCCCAACCCTGGACCGCGCCCTCGTGGCCGAGCGTGACCAGGACGAGCCCCACCGCCAGACCGCGGGCGAGGAACGCCCGGTGGGGGTTGCTGCGCAGCACCATCCCCGCGCAGCCGAGGAGCAGCAGCACCCCGGCGTCGAGCGCGAGGTAGGGCGTGCTCAGCAGGTCGCGCCCGGCCCGGGAGGTGGTGTCGATGTAGGCGACCCAGTTCGAGGTGCCGCGCAGGGCGTCGGCGACCGTCGTGGGGAACGTCGTGACCGAGGCCGTCTCGATCCAGTCCAGGAAGGGCGGGCTGTAGGCACCCATCACCGCCAGGGGGACCAGCCACCACAGCGTGCCGAGGAAGGTGAACACCGGCCACCAGAGCATGAGCGCGCGACGGCGCGGACCGCGCGTGCGGGTCAGCAGCCACACGACGCCGAGCGGGATGACCGCGAAGGCGGCCGCGGCGTTGATGCCTCCGACGCACGCGACCGCGACACCGGCCCAGGCCGCTGCCAGGCGCGGGGAGCCACGCTCGGCGCCCACGACCAGGGGCAGCAGCACCCACGGCGCCAGCGCCATCGGCCAGCTCTCGCTAGAGATGGGCCCCAGCGTGGTGAGCATCCGCGGCGAGAGGGCGTAGGCGACGCCGGCAAGCAGGCAGGCGAGGTCGCTGCGCACCCCGAGCGCCCGCACCAGCCGGGCGGTCCCGGCGAAGGCGACCGCGAGGACCAGCCCCCACCACAGCCGCTGCACCACCCATCCCGGCAGCCCGGCGAGGACGCCGGTCAGGAAGAACGGGGCGGTCGGGAAGAGGTACCCGTAGGCCTGGTTCTGCAGCTGTCCGAACGCGCCCTCGCCGTCCCAGAGGTGCAGGGCGCGCACGACGAAGTCACCCGGTGCGGCGACCAGGTCGAACTTGGTGTCGGCCACGAGGTAGCCGGGGTCCTGGGTGAACGCGAGGCCGAGGAGCAGCCCGCACCCCGCCAGCACCCGCCAGGCGAAGGTGCTCATCAGCGGCGGCGCAGCACCAGCACGAGGTTCCAGGTGACGAGCTCGCGCACGACCGGGACGCGCAGCAGCCACCGGCTCCACCAGGGGTTGTAGCGCGGGGTGAGGTGGACGACGTCCACGGTGCCCGCGTCCTCCTGCTCGCGCGCCCAGCGCAGCCCGGCGGCGACCGTCACGGGGAAGAGCGACTCGCCGAACTTGTTCTTCGGCTCGTGCCCGTGGACGCGGGTGTAGCGGCGGCGCGCCCGGGCGCCGCCGAGGAAGTGCCACGGGGCCGTCTCATGGCCGCCCCACGGGCCGAACCAGACCGTGTAGCTGATGAAGACCAGGCCCCCGGGCTTGGTCACGCGCACCATCTCGCGCGCCATCGTCCACGGCTGGGGCACGTGCTCGAGGACGTTGGAGGAGTAGCAGACGTCGACGCAGGCGCTGCGCACCGGCAGCTGCATGCCGCTGCCGACCACGGTGCCGGCGGCGATGTCGCCGAGGCCGGCGAGCTCTCCCACGTCGGAGTCCAGCGCCAGGTACCGGGCACCGGCCTCGCGGAAGGCGTCGCGGAAGTAGCCGGGGCCACCGCCGACGTCGAAGACCAGCCGGGACTCCAGCGGCGCGTAGTGCGCGACCTGGGCTGCGGAGTCCTGGGCCAGGGCGGTGTAGAAGCGGGCGGGATCGGGCTGCTCGTAGCGGAACTCCCGCAGCAGACGCACCGACCTCGACAGCGAGGCCCGGAAGGGCTTGGTGGACGGGCGTGGCACGACGTGGACCCTATAGGCTCCGGCGGATGCACGAGGGCTCGCTGGACGGACGCCACGTCGTCTTCCTGAGCTGGCGCGACACCGCGAACCCGGAGGGCGGCGGGGCCGAGCGCTACCTGGAGAAGATGGCCGAGGGCCTGATCGAGCACGGGTGCACCGTCACCATCTTCTGCGCCGCCCACGCCGCGGCCCCGCCGGAGGAGACCCGCGGTGGCATCCGGTTCGTCCGGCGCGGCACCAAGCTGTCGGTGTACGCCGCCGGCATGCGCGCACTGCGTCGCGGCGACCTCGACGGGCCGCAGGGTCGCACCGACCTCGTGGTCGACGTGCAGAACGGGCTGCCGTTCTTCAGCCGGATGGTCACCGACGTGCCCGTGATCGTGCTGATCCACCACGTGCACCGCGAGCAGTGGCCGGTGGTCTACCCGGGGCTCAGCGGACGCATCGGCTGGTGGATCGAGCGCCGCTTCGCGCCCCGGCTCTACCGCCGCGAGCAGTACGTCGCGGTCTCCCGAGCCACCCGCGACGAGCTGGTCGCGCTGGGCATCGACCAGGACCGCATCGCGGTCGTGCACAACGGCACCGACCCCTACCGTGCGGTCGACCCCGGCAAGAGCCCCGACCCCATGGTTGCCGTCGTCGGACGCCTCGTCCCCCACAAGCAGGTCGAGCACGCCGTCGACGCCGTGGTGGCACTGCAGGCCGAGCTGCCAGGGCTGCGTCTGCACGTGGTCGGGTCCGGCTGGTGGGAGGCCGAGCTGGCGGCGTACGTCGAGAAGGTGGGGGCGGGCGACTGCGTCGTGCTCGAGGGCCACGTCACCGAGGAGCACAAGCACGAGGTCTACGAGCGGGCGTGGGTGCTTGCGCTGCCGTCGCTGAAGGAGGGCTGGGGGCTGGTCATCGGCGAGGCCGGCATGCACGCGACTCCCGCTGTCGCCTACCGCGCCGCCGGCGGCACCCAGGAGTCGATCGAGCACGACCACTCCGGCCTGCTGGTCGACACCCACGAGCAGTTCACCGAGGCGCTGCGCAGGCTGCTGACCGACGAGTCGCTGCGCCGCCGCCTCTCCGCCGGTGCGCTCGAGGTCAGCCACCGCTTCACCTGGACGCAGAGCCAGCGGTCCTTCGCCGAGGTCGTCGCCGCCAGGCTCGACGGTCGCATCCTGCACGCCGACGACCCGGGCGCCACCCGCGTCTGACCCGGGCCTGACCCGGTCCACGATGTGCAGCAGGAGTCGACGGCGATCTGGCCGGCGAGGTCGATGACGGGCTTGACGGGTGATGACCACGAACCAGCCCGACTGGAGGGCGTGGCGTGAAAGGGGTTCACGAGGAGCCCTCCAGTCGCCCCGCGGGGACGGCGTGGAGGGCACACCGAAAGGCCGACAGCCCAGGGCTGCCGGCCTTCACGTGGTGCGTGCGGCTGGGCTCTAGTTGGTCGAGCCGTAGACCACGACGGGTGCGTTGACGTTCGCCGGGGAGTCCCCCTGCGGGCTCGTCTGCGACGACACGACGCCGACCACCGTCACGGTGGCCACCGCTCCGCCGACGATCATCGCCGCGACGGTGCCAAGAATGCTTCCCACTTCTCCACCCTCCCTCAAAGGTAGGAAAACGTTAGCAGTCTCACGCCCTATCCGGACAAATTCCGACGCAAACGTTGCCGAGCGCAACGGACGCCAGCGACCACGGCAGCCAACAGGACCGCGAGGTGCGCCGTCCAGGCGAGGCCCATCGCCACCTGCCACGAGGTCGGCGAGGTCGTCTCGTCGACCTCGTCCAGCCGCACGACCCGCAGGCGCCCGTCGTCGAGGAGCGTCTCCCCCGCCACGTCCGGTGCCGGCCCGGGCGCCGTCAGGTCGGTGGCGACCGCCCCGACGCCGAGGGAACCGAGCACGTCGGCCCGAGCCTGCGGGGTGGGCAGCTCGATCGCGTCACGGACCCGTTGCACGCGCTGGTCCTCGCCCTCGATGACGACGTCGTCGACCACCAGCTCGTCGGAGGCGACGGGCACAGGTAGCAGCACCCTGCCCAGCGGGTCGAGGACCTTGTGCCCGTCGTTCCAGTCGGGCTGCCGATAGCTCGAGAGCGGCAGCACCAGGACGTCGCCCGCCCCTTCACCGAGCGCGGCGCGGGCGTCGGCGTAGGACACCGGGTAGTCCACCGCGACCAACCGCCCCCCGGCTCCCCATGCGGCGTCGGGCAGGACCGTGACCGGCCATAGGACGGCGACGACCGCCAGGGAGACGCGCGCCGGCGTGGCCCAGCGGCCACGGGTCCACCGCCAGGCACCGTCGACGGCGACCGCCACGAGCGCGACCAGCAGGGGGACGCACAGCACGAGGAGGCGCGAGCCGTCGCGCAGCACTCCCCCACCCGGTACGACGCCGGCCAGCTGCCCCACGGGCCCGGGAGCGGCCCAGGTGAGCACCGCCAGCAGCCAGCCGACGGCCCACAGCAGGACGAGCGGCGCCCATGGGACCGCGAGCACGATCGCCTCCCGGCGGGACCGCCGGACGCCCAGGACCAGCAGCGGCACCAGGGCCAGCAGGGCGACGAGAGCAGCCGGGCCGGTGCGACTGACCGGCACCACCTCGGCGTTCCAGACCCCGCCCAGGGTCAGCGCCGCGAGCGGACCGGGCAAGGGGCCTTCCCCGGACAGGGCGAAGAGGCGCGCCGCGGCAGGGTCGCTCACCGCGTCCCGGACGTGCAGCAGCCCGGAGACCAGCCACGGGGCCTGCGCCGCCAGCACGAGGAGCGCCCCCCGCGCCCACAACCGGCGCTCACCGGGCCCGAGCACGAGCCCGGACAGCAGCACCAGCGAGGTCGCCAGGCCCGCGCTGACGCTGAGGCTGCCGAGCAGCACGGCGAGCGGCAGCCACCAGGGGGCTCGCCCGGTCGCCCGCCAGCGGGTCGCGCCCAGCAGGACCCACGGGAGTGCGGCGTACCCGAGCAGGACCGGCCAGTGGCCCAGCACCAACCGCTCGACGACGAACGGGTTCCAGCACCACAGCGTGACCGCAGCGAGCCGGGACACCACGCCGAGTCCGGCCAGGACCCGGTCGATGCCCGACGCACCGCCGAGCAGCATCCCGAGCAGCACCAGCTTCTGCAGCAGCATCCCCGGGACGACCTCGTCCAGCACCGCCACCCAGGCGTCGCTGGGGACGGCCCGGGGCAGGCCGCTGCCGAGCCCCAGGACGTCTGCGCGCACCGCCAGGTCGCGCACCCAGACCATGTCGTAGGACAGGACGTAGCCAGGACCGAGCGCCGGGCCGAGCACGAGCCCCACGAGCACGAGGGACCACACGGCGACCAGCGCACGCTGCCAGGTCGCACGCGGATCCGGGGTCGCCACACGAGGAGCAAAGCACGTCGGGGCTTCGCCCACCTTTTCGCGGGCGTTGGCCGACACTTCCCCCGGCGGCCGCGACCTCACCTAGTCTCACAGGGTGACGACCACGACTGAGCAGGCCTCGGGGGCCTCAGGGGACCAGGAGGGCCGCCGACGGCTGCCCGACCTGAAGGCGCTGCTGCGCAGCAGCGCCGGCATCGCCGTGGCCATGGCGGTCATGAACGTCGCGACCTACGCCTTCCAGATGATCTCGGCGCGCCTCCTCGGCCCGACCGAGTACGGCGCGGTCGCCTCCCTCATGGCCCTGCTGATGGTCGTCGCCGTCCTCCAGCTCGGCCTGCAGGCCACCGGCGCCCGACGCATCTCCGCCGAGCCGGAGCACGTCGCCCAGATCGAGCGCATGGTCCTGCGCGTCACCTACCGCGCGGCCCTCGGGCTCGGCCTGCTGATGATGGCGCTCGCACCGGTGGTGCACCAGGTGCTCCGCCTGGACTCCGTGGTCCCGGCGCTCCTGCTGGCCGTCTCCGCGGTGCCCCTCACGATCATGGGCGGCCAGGCCGGCGTGCTGCAGGGCGAGCGCCGGTGGTTCTCGCTCGCCGGCATCTACCTCGCGATGGGCCTGGGCCGTGTGGTCGTCGGCACCGCCTGCATCGTCGTCTCCCCCACCGAGTCGGCGGCCATGCTCGGCGTGATGATCGCGATGTTCGCCCCGGCACTGGTCGGCTGGCTGGCGCTGCGCCGCCCGGGGCTGCACGTGCGCGACGGCGACCGGCACAGCGACCAGCACACGGCGCGCCGCGTCGTCACCGAGACCGGCAGCGCCTCGCTGGCGCTGCTGGCCTTCTTCGTGCTCTCCAACCTCGACATCGTGGTAGCGCGCAACGTCCTCGACGACCACGACGCCGGCCTGTACGCCGCCGGCCTGATCCTCACCAAGGCGGTGCTGTTCCTGCCGCAGTTCGTCGTGGTCGTCGCGTTCCCGGCCATGTCCACGCCGGCGCAGCGCCGCCGCGCCCTGCTGCGCAGCCTCTTCGTCGTCGGCCTGCTCGGCGTGGTCTGCACCCTCGGCGCGTGGCTCCTCAGCGGCCTGGCCATGGTCTTCGTCGGCGGCGCGGAGTACGCCGACGTGGAGTCCCGCCTGTGGGTCTTCGCCGTGCTCGGCACGCTGCTGGCGATGCTGCAGCTGCTGGTCTACTCGGTGCTGGCCAGGCGCGGCACCAAGACGACGTACCTGGTGTGGATGGCCGTGATCGCGATGATCGTGCTCGCCAGCACCGTCGAGGAGCTGGGCACCCTCGCCGCGGTCGTGGTGTGCATCGACGCCGCGCTCTTCGCCGCCCTGCTCGGCATCAGCCTGTGGCGGCTCAAGGAGCCCGTCCCCGCGCAGCCCGAGGACTGAGTCCTCTCGCTAGTGCGCCGCCTCGTGCCACGAGCGACCCGTGCCGACGGAGACGTCGAGGGGCACGAGCAGGTCGGCGGCGGCGCCCATGTGCTGACGCACCAGCTGCTCGAGCTGCTCCCGCTCCCCGGCGGCCACCTCGAGCACGAGCTCGTCGTGGACCTGCAGCAGCATCCGTGAGCGCAGCCCCGCGGTGGCGATGCCCTCCTCGAGGTCGAGCATGGCGACCTTGATCAGGTCGGCCGCCGACCCCTGGATCGGCGCGTTGAGCGCCATCCGCTCGGCCATCTCGCGACGCTGGCGGTTGTCGCTGGTCAGGTCGGGGAGGTAGCGCCGGCGACCGCGCAGGGTCTCGGTGAACCCGGTGCGCCGCGCCTCGTCGACCACGCCGCCGAGGTAGTCGCGCACCCCGCCGAAGGTCTCGAAGTACTCGTCCATCAGTCCGCGTGCCTCGCTCGGCTCGATGCCCAGCTGCTGCCCGAGGCCGAACGCGGACAGGCCGTAGGCCAGCCCGTAGTTCATCGCCTTGATCTTGGCCCGCTGCTCGGTGGAGACGTCCTCGGCCGCGACGTCGAAGACCCTCGCCGCGGTGATGGAGTGGAAGTCCTGGCCCGAGCGGAACGCCTCGATGAGCAGCGCGTCCTCGGAGAGGTGGGCCATGATCCGCATCTCGATCTGGCTGTAGTCGGCCGTCATCAACGACTCGAAGCCCTCGCCCACCACGAAGGCCTCGCGGATGCGGCGGCCCTCCTCGGTGCGGATCGGGATGTTCTGCAGGTTGGGGTCGGTGCTGGAGAGCCGACCGGTCGCGGCGATGGTCTGGTTGAAGGTGGTGTGGATGCGCCCGTCGGCCGCCACGGTCTTCAGCAGCCCCTCGATGGTCTGCCGCAGGCGGATCACGTCGCGGTGGCGCAGCAGGTGCAGCAGGAAGGGGTGCTCGGTCTTGACGTACAACGCCTGCAACGCGTCGGCGTCGGTGGTGTAGCCGGTCTTGGTGCGCTTGGTCTTGGGCATGTCGAGCTCGTCGAAGAGCACCACCTGCAGCTGCTTGGGCGAGCCGAGGTTGATCTCCTTGCCGATGACGGCGTAGGCCTCCTCGGCCGCGGCGCGCACCTCGGCGGAGAAGTGCTGCTCCAGCGACTCGAGGTGCTCGCTGTCCACAGCGATGCCGAGGGTCTCCATCCGGGCGAGCAGGTGCACGAGTGGCAGCTCGATCTCGGCCATGAGCTCGGTCCCGCCGTGCTCCTCGACGGCGGTGTCGAGCGCCTCGGCGAGGTCCAGAACCGCCCGCGCGTGCAGCATCGCGGTGTCGGCGGCGGCGCTGTCGCCCTCGTCCCCGAGGGTGTCGAGGCTGAGCTGCCCGTCGTCGGCCTCCCCCTGCTTCAGCTCGCGCTTGAGGTAGCGCAGGGTCAGGTCGGCGAGGTCGTAGGAGCGCTGGTCGGGCCGCACGAGGTACGCCGCGATCGCGGTGTCGCTCTGCAGGCCGGCCAGCGGCCACCCGCGGGCCGCGCGCGCCAGCATCGGGCCCTTCGCGTCGTGCAGCACCTTCGGCCTCGCGGCGTCGGCCAGCCACGCGGCGACCGCCGCGTCGTCCTCGGGGGTGACCTCGGCGGCGTCGAGCCAGGCGGCGGTGCCGTCGGCGGCCGCCAGCGCCAGGGACCAGACGGCGGGTGCCGGCCAGCTCGAAGCCGGAGTCGTCGACGACGTCCTCCTCCGAGCTCAGCGTCTCGAAGAGCCGGTCGCGCAGCACCCGGAACTCCAGGCCGTCGAAGAGCGTGTGCACGGCCTGGCGGTCCCACGGACGCAGCGCGAGGTCGCGCGGGTGCAGCTCGAGGTCGAGGTCACGGACCAGGGCGTTGAGGCGTCGGTTGCGCATGACGTCGCCGAGGTGCTCGCGCAGCGCCTCGCCCTTCTTGCCGGTGATCTTGTCGGCGTTGTCGATCACGCCGTCGAGGTCGCCGTAGGTCTTGAGCCACTTGGCCGCGAACCCCTGACCGACCCCGGGCACGCCGGGGAGGTTGTCGGAGGTCTCCCCGACGATGGCGGCCAGCTCCGGGTACTGGTGCGGCGGGACGGCGTACTTCGCCTCGACGGCCTCGGGCGTCATCCGCGCGAGGTCGGAGACCCCGCGCATGGGGTAGAGCACCGTGGAGCGGTCGGTGACCAGCTGCAGGGAGTCGCGGTCCCCGGTGAGGATCAGCACCTCCATCTCCGGCTCCGCCAGTGCCTGGGTCACCAGCGTGGCGATGATGTCGTCGGCCTCGAAGCCGTCCTTCTTCAAGAAGGGGATGTTGAGCGCGTCGAGGACCTCCTCGATCAGCGGCAGCTGGCTGGAGAACTCGCCGGGGGTCTTGTTCCGCTTCGCCTTGTACTCGGAGTACTCCTGCATGCGGAAGGTCTGGCGCGAGACGTCGAAGGCCACCGCGACGTGCGTCGGCTGCTCGTCGCGCAGCACGTTGATCAGCATCGAGGTGAAGCCGTAGACGGCGTTGGTGTGCTGCCCCGTCGTGGTGGAGAAGTTCTCCACCGGGAGCGCGAAGAAGGCGCGGTAGGCCAGCGAGTGGCCGTCGAGCAGCAGGAGCCGGGGGCAGAGCAGAGCATCTCCGTGGAGGACTACCTCGCCTCCATGCCCCAGGGCATGGGCGGGCTCAACGACAAGCTCGGCGTCACGCTGCTGGAGCTGTCGCCGGAGCGGATCGTGGCGACCATGCCCGTCGAGGGGAACACCCAGCCCTACGGGCTGCTCCATGGTGGTGCCTCGGTGGCGCTCGCCGAGTCCCTGGGCTCCATCGGGGCGGGCCTGCACGGCATGCCCGACAAGGTGCCGGTCGGTGTCGACATCAACGCCACCCACCACCGCGCCGCCACCTCCGGCCTGGTGACGGCGGTCGCGACGCCGGCCTACCTCGGGCGCACCCAGGTGACCTACGAGATCGTCGTCTCCGACGAGCGTGGCAAGCGGGTGTGCACCTGCCGGATCACCTGTGCGCTGATCCCGAAGGAGAAGGTCGGGCTGTAGGGCCCAGTCGGCCGGTTCAGGCCTGCTGCTCGGACTGCTGCCGTCGCAGCGTGCGGCGGGCCGCCAGCAGCTGGGCCCGGGCCCGGTCGCGGTGCCGCTCGGCGGGCGGACGCTGCGCCTCGGCCTTCGCGCGCACCAGGTGCGAGGGGGCCACCCGCAGCACGGCGTGCGGCCCCAGCCCCAGACGTGCCATGAACTTCAGCAGCACCGCCCCGGCGGGGGCACCGTCGACCTCGGCCACCAGGAGCCGCTGCTCGGCGGAGACCAGCGAGTCCTTGACGAGCAGCTCGACGTCCGCGACCTGCTCCTGGCGGTCGCCGCGACGCAGCGCGTCGGACCACAGCACCGCCAGGAAGAGCGAGTCCTCCACCCGGGCGGGACGCAGCACCACGGAGTGACGGCTCACGGTGCACCTGCCTGGGGTCGCGTCGGGGGATGGGCCAGAGAAGATTACGCTCGGCACGGCCGACGGCAACAGCGGCCCGGACCGGTCTTTACCTTGCGGGCCCACAGCCCCACCATCCCTCTCGGAGGCAGCCCTGTTCACCGGCACCGGCACCCTGGTCAACGTCGTGACCGTGCTCCTGGGCTGCAGCCTCGGGGTGCTGCTCGGCAACCGGTTGCCGGTGCGGACCCGCGACCTGGTCACCGACGGCCTCGGCCTGGTGACGCTGCTGATCGCGGCGACCTCGGCCATGGCGGTGCTCTCCCCCGCCCTCGCTGCCGAGGTGGGCGACGCGGCCCCGATGCTGATCGTGCTCGGCGCCGTCCTGGTCGGAGGCATCACGGGGTCGCTGCTGGGCCTGGAGACCGGTGTCGAGCGCCTGGGTGGCTGGCTGCAGGCGCGGTTGGTCGGCAGCAGCGGCTCGACGGACCGGGCACGGGTCGTCGAGGGCTTCGTCATCGCCTCGTTGGTCTTCTGCACCGGTCCGCTCACCATCCTGGGTGCGCTCAACGACGGGCTCGGCAACGGGGCCGACCAGCTGCTGCTGAAGTCGGCCCTCGACGGCTTCGCCGCGATCGCCTTCGCCGCGGCCTTCGGCTGGGGCGTCGCTGCGAGCGTCGTGACCGTCCTGACGGTCCAGGGCACCCTCACGGTGCTGGGGGTCGTCCTCGGCGACGTCCTCCCCGAGGCGCACCTCGCGGCCGTCACCGCCACCGGCGGCGTCCTCCTGGTCGGCGTGGCCATGCGCCTGCTGCGCCTGCGCGAGATCGCGGTGGCCGACCTGCTGCCCGCACTGGTCGTCGCACCGGCCCTCGTCTCGCTGGTCGCCGCGCTGCGCTGAGGACCGGCGGCACCTGGCACACACACCCCCTGAGGCATCAGGGGGCTCCGCTGCCGAATTGTTACGTTTCGGGCACATCCGTGCCTCGGTCCGACAAGGACCCCCGCGGGGACCCTCACTTCACTATGGTGCCTCCAATGCCCGCCTTCCGGGCAGGGAGACAGAAGCGACAGATCCGGAGACCCCATGAAGCGGATGACCCACACGATGCGCCTCGCCGCCGTCGCCTCGGCGACGATGCTGGTGCTGGCTGCGTGCGGTAGC
>LULQ01000418.1_pt2 | contig 12840 bp, 11 predicted proteins | sample 728091 | NCBI WGS metagenome assembly LULQ01 (sample SAMN03860285, study PRJNA289734) | marine metagenome | biome: seawater column; feature: ocean; material: water; isolation source: Red Sea water column Station 149 - depth 10m | place: Saudi Arabia: Red Sea | collected 2011-10-15 | depth 10 m
CCCTAATGGTTTTTCTTTATTGTGTAAATCTACTTTTGTTGAAATTACATCCCAACCAACTTTATCAATACATCCATTGTCAGCTAACTTTAATTTTTTAATAACAAACGCAGATCTTTCAAACTCATTGCTCGGATTGTAAACATGAGATACACCCCACAAATATTTTCCATCATTAGAAAATGTAAATGGAAGACTGTATCTGGTACCTCCAAATAACGTTCTGAACCCCCCATTGATATCATATTCTGGTGATGAAGGATGAATCGTAACTTTTCTTCTACCAAAAAAATCATAAAATTTTGTTTCACCTATTCTGTTCATCATTTCTCGTGGAGTTTCACATTCAATCCATTTCAGAGATGAATACGAGCCATCGTAATTGCTAAAATCAATAATTTTTTGACGATCAAAATTTTTTTTTTGATTATCTTCAAATGTAAACCAACCAGACCTTAACCTACCATTATGAAAATCTCGGAAAATTGTATCTCCTTCACCAATCAATGCAAAGTCATCTCGTCCATTTTGTGACGTCTGATAATTAGGGTTAACAAGTCTACTAATGCTCCAATTACGCAAACCTTGCGCTCTACCATCAGTTCTTGCTATTGGTGTTACTGCTCCGGTATCAGGATTAATTTCACAAATCATGCGTCTATAATCATCAACCATGAAAAATCTATATTTATTCTTAGTTTTTACTTTATAGATATTATATGTTGTTTGTTCTGCTTGATAAGTTCCATAACAAATAGCACCATGATTATCAGTATCCCTAGTACTTTCTTTTGGATTTAAAGCTCTAAACATCTCTCTTGAATTTCTTTCACTTCTATTTTTAAAGACATCATAACCACTAAACTGTCCATCATAAGCCCATGTTTTATCTACTTCACACTCATCTCCAATTTTATGTTTAGTAACTCCTCTAAACCCCTTCCATAAATATTTTTCATTTTCTGGTTCAAAAAATTTTCTTGGTCCATTTTTCGAACCCCAAGTAGTGCTGCTATCTGGAGGTCCTCCTTTTTCAAACCAATCTGGCCACTTATGTTGCCTGCTAGACATAAAAACATGATTGTTGTGAAATAACATGTAACGACTTTGATGAAATTCTCTATGATAATCAAATTGGATGCTACAAGAAATCTCTTCTCTTCCTCCATTAGAATAATAACTTCGGCCCCTCGTATCCCAATGCATTCCTTCACCTAACATTAATAAAACATTTATTTTAGAGGCATCTGCTGATGTAACGGTTCCTGGAGGTGGACTTTTTGAATTCGCGTTACTTGTAAATATTAAAGATAAGAAAAATAATTTTAATACAAAAAATTTTATATTTTTTCGCATGATCTATTTTTAATTTATTTATTTTATAATTTATTTTTTGCAGTGATCAAAATGGGCAAATACATATCGAGAAACTAATATTTGTGGTTCATATTGAGTATAATATATGTCAGATCTATTATTCACCTAGAAAGTGATGAATTATTGATCTTTTTTGAGGATGTAGACGATGCTCAAATAAATACAAACCCTGCCAAGTTCCAAGTAGCAACTCACTATTTTTAATACTTAATGATATTTGATTATTAGTTAATGCAGATTTTATATGAGCAGGCATATCATCTTTTCCTTCAGTGGTGTGAACATATAATTTGTTATCCATAGGAGCTAATTTATCAAAATAATTAATTAAATCTGTTTGAACATCTGGATCTGCATTTTCTTGAACAATTAGGGATGCACTGGTGTGCTGAATACTTAAATTCAACATTCCATTTTTAAAATTATTTTTACTTATCCAATTAATTGTTTCATCAGTAAATTCATATAATTTTTGTCCATTTGTGTTTACTTGAAGATTAAAAAATTCCTGTTTCATAAATATTATTCTCTAGATGTTAGTTCATATAAACGACTAATAGTACGTTTAAATGGTTTTTCTAATAATCTTGATGATGTAAACTCATCTAAACTTTGATTACTTGTTACTGCAATTGAAATATTTTTATCATAAATTACATCTAGTAGAGTAACAAATCTCTGTTGTTGATTTGAATTGGTATCATTAAATTGTGGAATTTGATCTATTACGTTGAAATTAAATCTTGCAATTCCTTCATAAAAATTTTCTATTTTAAAATCTCTTCCCTTTACATTGACTGTAATTTTAGATTGATTTTTATCTTTTGTAATTGTTCTGAAAAATTTATTAATCTTAAAGTTTGTCTCTTGGTTTAAAGGATAAAAATATCTTTGTTTTTGATTATCATTAGATTTTCTATAATCATCCTCAATTTTAAGTTCGTGTTCAATTGATTGATCTTCCATAATTTTTATGAAAGGTTTAAACTGATCTCGCTGAAGACCGTCTTTATATAATTCTGAGATTTTGGTGTTTGAAGTTACGATAATTTTTATATCTTCTTTAAATATTTGATCAAATAATTTCCCTAAAATCATAGCATCTACAATATTAGTTACTTGAAACTCATCAAAATAAATTAACGACGCCTTTAATTTTAGATTTTTAACAAATTGATTGATTACATTTTCTTCATTTTTACCTTTTCGTTCATGAGCAAAATCATGAAAACTTAACATAAACTCGTTAAAGTGTTGTCTTAATTTTTTTTGATCTATTTGATCAAAAAAAAAATTTAAAATCATTGTTTTTCCAACACCCACCCCTCCAAATAAATAAAAACCTTTTTTGAAATTTTGTTTTGAAAATAACTTTGAAAAAAAAGATTTAAAATTTGATTGATAATATTGTAAAATCAATACCGTACTCTGATCTTGGACCTTTTCTCAAACCAAATGGACCTGAAAAAAAAATTGTCATCGGTCTTGTTCCTGGTTCAAGGTCAACTCTGTGAAATGCATTGGCTGATCGAAAACCAATGTAACCTGGTCTTCTCCAAAACTTTCCTTTAATTGTAGTTTCCCAATAACCCCCTCTAATAACAATTGTCATATAAGGAAATAAATGATTATGAACACCATCTCCATGATCATCATCTAGCATTTCATGAATTAAAATATTAAATGGAAACCATCTAGGTCTGTGTCTAAATAAAACGTAATATCTATTCATCCAGGGTTTTGCCTGATCGTAATTTGGATGTGAAGGGCCTCTATCTAAAACAACTTTTTTTCGCCCTAACTTTTCAAGTAATTTTAAAAACATTATTCAACTTTAATAATAGCATTACTCTTTAAAATGAACATGCCATCATCAAAAACGTTAGGTCTATTAATTCTTGATTTTCCTATTTTATAAAACCCTTCCTCATTTCCTGAAACAGCGTTCAACTTTATCAATTTTCCATTATTTAAAGAGACATAAACCTTATTTTGCGCAAGGATAAATCCAGTAGGTTCAATTTGATTTTTCTTATTTTCGATATTTTTAAATATGTTTGTAATCCTTAAAACATTTCCAGTTTTATCATCGATTACAAATAAAAAACCTTCTTTTGAAATTGAGAAAACATAATCCTCAATAACAGTTGGTCTTAGGCTTGAATTGATAGTTTGTTTGTATTTTAAAACACCTGATCTTGCATCAATTGCAAAAAACTCATTTCTATTATTTGAAAAGTAAATTGTATCATTTGCAAAAATAATATCTGAATTTTCTAATGTAAACGCATCTTGAAAAATTAATGTGCTTTGTGTGGGTGTTTGCCAAACTAAACTTCCATCATTAGCGTTTAAAGCAGTTACATCACCAATACTATTTATGAAAAATACTACTTCTCCTTTTGTAACAAGAGATAATTTTTTCTGAGATTTAATAAATGGGTTATCAGTATCAAAATTCCAAAGCTCTTTTCCGTCTTTTACTGAAAAAGCTCGTATTACATTATCAAAGTCAACAGCGACAACACTATTTTTAATAATTTTTGCATTTGAATTAAATCCAACTTTACTTTCAATAGTCCAATTTAATTCTCCTAATATTTCAGGTTGATTAAATTTAAATTGATCAATAGTTGAAAATTTATATGAAAAGGCGTTTTCAAAATTTGAGCTAAAGTCTAAATTTCCACTGTTGTTTGAATTACTTGATAAAAAGGGCTCACCCTTTGTGATTGTTGATATTTTAATATTTAAAGTAGGATTTAATTCTTGCTCTATTGGTTTTGATTTTTCAAATAAAGTTATAGCATTTGGATTTTGTTCAACCTTCTTATCTTTAAAGCCACAATTTGATAAAAATAAAATTAAAACTAGATATAAAAAAAACTTACTCACCAAAGTCTACACGTAATCTTTTTAGCGCTTCTGTTTTAATTTTTTGACTAGCATTTTCTAAGTTTGCTAATTGTTGAAAAAAATCTTTAGATTTTTGTTTTTGATTATTTGCAAAATAATATTCTGCCATTAAATATAAACCATGGGGCTTCCAAATACTTTCCGATTTAATTACAGGATTTAAAATATCCAATAGCTCATTTTCATTTGCAAAATCTGAATTAAATAAACCTTTTTTGAAGATGTTTAAATTTTTTGTTTCTTTATCTAATCCGCTATCATTAATAATAACATCAAAATATTGGTTTATTTCCTCATTTGAAGTTATGAGCTGATTATCAATTAAGAAATAAAAAGCTAAAGGTGAGTAAGTGCTATCTTTTTCATTAATAATTGTTTTTAATTCCTCAAGGACATCTGTTTGACCACTTTCATATTTTATTACTGCTAAATTATATTGATCAGCAAGTTTTGCTTTTTTTCTTGTTTGAAGTTCTTCGTAAAGAAAATAACCACACAAAATCAAGATTAAAACAACAAAAACTGAAATAAGAGATTTTCTATTATTAATAAAAAAATTCTTAATTCTTTCGTTACGAGTATTGGTATTTATAATATCTATTTCTTCGTCCATTAAATCATGTTCCTTAAAACGTACTGTAAAATGCCACCATTTTTATAATATTCCAATTCATTTTTAGTGTCTATTCTACATAACATTTTAATCTTTTTGATATCTCCAGATTGATATTTGAATTCAACTTCAACCTCATCTCTTGGGTTTATGCCTTTTTCAATATCAATAATTGAAATAAGTTCAGATCCTTTTAAGTTTAAATTCTCCCTATTCATCTCTCCAACAAACTGTAAAGGTAAAACTCCCATTCCTATTAAATTTGATCTATGAATTCTTTCAAAGCTTTCAGCAAGAACTGCTTTAACACCTAAAAGTTTTGTACCCTTGGCTGCCCAATCTCTTGAAGATCCTGTGCCGTATTCTTTTCCACCAATAACAACTAAATCAGTTCCTCTTTTCTTATATTCAACTACAGCATCATAAACGGGCATTACTTTTTCCTCTGGATATAATTTTGTAAATCCACCCTCAGTTCCTGGTGCCATTTCATTTCTAATTCTAATATTTGCAAAGGTTCCTCTCATCATAACTTCATGATTTCCTCTTCTTGAACCGTAAGAGTTATAATCTTTCGGTAGAATTTGGTGTTTCATAAAATATTCACCTGTTGGACTTTCTTTTTGAATAGAACCTGCTGGAGAAATATGGTCCGTTGTGACACTATCTCCTAAAATTAAAAGAGGTCTTGCATCTTTTATTTCTTTAAATCCTTCTGGTTCATCAGAAAGATTATCAAAGAAAGGGGGTTTCTTTACATATGTTGAAGTATCTTCCCAATTATAAATACTGCTTTCCTCTGTTTTGATTTTTTGCCACTGTTCGGGTCCCTCTGAAACATTTGAATATCTTTTAATAAACATTTCAGCATTTAAAGATTTTTGTAAAGTATCTTCTATCTCTTGATTTGTTGGCCAAATATCTTTTAAGAAAACATCATTACCATCTTTATCTTTTCCAAGTGGGTCTTTGTATAAATCTTTATTCATAGATCCTGCAATTGTGTAATCATCAACTAATGGGGGTGATGCTAAGTAATTTGCTTTTACTAAAGGCGAAATTCTTCCTTCAAAGTTTCTATTGCCAGATAAAACTGAAACTGCATAAATATTTTCATCTTTAATTGCATCAGAAATATTATCAGGTAATGGACCTGAATTTCCTATACAAGTAGTGCAACCATAACCTACTAAATTAAATCCAAGTTGATCGAGATAAGTATTTAAACCTGCTTTTGCTAAGTAATCTGTTACAACTTGTGAGCCTGGTGCTAATGATGTTTTAACCCAAGGTTTTGTTGTAAGTCCTTTTTCAATTGCTTTTTTTGCAAGTAAACCTGCTCCAATTAAAACACTTGGATTTGAAGTATTGGTACAAGATGTAATTGCTGCAATTACAATATTTCCATCTTCTAAATTATAATCTTCTCCACTTACTTTTGCAGAACTTGGTTCTTTCTTTTTAGTTATTTCCTCATAAACTTTTTTAAAGTTAGAAGATGCTTCGGTTAATAAAACTTTATCTTGCGGTCTCTTAGGTCCAGATATAGTTGGAACCACTTTTGACATATCTAAAGAAACTGTATCAGTAAATTCAATTCCATCACTTGCCCACAATCCCTGTTCTTTTGCATAAGCTTCAACAATATCTACTGTTTGTTTATCTCTTCCTGAAAAGTTTAAATATTTTAAAGTTTCATCATCAATTGGGAAAAATCCACAAGTTGCACCGTATTCTGGTGCCATGTTTGCAATAGTTGCACGATCTGCAAGAGTTAGATTTTTTAAACCTTCGCCATAAAATTCAACAAACTTACCAACAACTCCTTTATCTCTTAGCATTTTAACAACTGTTAAAACTAAATCAGTTGCAGTAGTTCCCTCTGGAAGCTTATTAGTTAATTCAAAACCAATTACTTCTGGAATAAGCATTGATATTGGCTGACCTAACATGCCCGCTTCTGCTTCAATTCCTCCTACTCCCCATCCTAAAACTGACAAGCCATTTACCATTGTAGTATGACTGTCTGTTCCAACTAGAGTATCTGGAAAAATATAATCTTCATCTTTATATTTTTCTGACCAAACAACTTTAGATAAATATTCTAAGTTTACCTGGTGACAAATTCCTGTTCCTGGAGGAACTATTCTAAAATTATTAAATGCTTGCTGTCCCCACTTTAAAAAAGAATATCTCTCAGAATTTCTATTAAATTCAATATCTACATTTTCTTTTAAAGAATTTGCACTTGCAAATTTATCAACTTGAACTGAGTGATCTATTACAAGATCAACTGAAGATAAAGGGTTTATAGTATTTGGATCTTTATTTTTTTCTTTAACAGCTTCTCTCATTGCAGCAAGATCCGCAACTGCTGGAATACCAGTGTAATCTTGAAGTAAAACTCTTGCAGGTCTGTAAGCTATTTCAGTTTTTGATTTTTTCGTTTTTAGCCATTCTTTGATAGCTTCAATTTGATTTTTAGTAACACTTAAATCATCTTCATATCTTAATAAATTTTCTAATAATACTTTTAGAGATTTTGGAAGTTTGCTTACCCCATCAAGACCATTATTTTCAGCAGCTTTAATTGAATAATATTTATATTTTTTTCCACCGATTTCTAAATCAGATAAAGAGTTATAAGAGTTTTTTGATCCTGGTTTCATGTTTATATATAAATAGTTACAATGCTTAGCAAAAGAAGCAGTGACATAGCATAATTAAAGTAATTTATAAATTTATCATTTGTCGCGAATTTCCTTAAAAATTTACCTATAAATGTCCATAATGTAATACTCGTACTTGAGAAAATAAAAGCAAGTAAAACGATTTGAATCGCATAACTTAAATAGTTTTCTCCAAGCTCTAAATAAGTTGAAACAATAATTATTCCAAACAAAACTCCTTTTGGATTTAAAAATTGAAAGAAATAAGTATCAAAAAATGTAACTGGATTTTTTTTTTCTTCTTCTTTCGAACTTTTAGAAAAAGAGATCTTATAAGCTAAATATAGCAAAAATAAGGTTCCAAGATATTTAAGAATATTTTGTAGAATAGGGAAAATCTTGAAAACATTTATCAGACCAATGGTTAGAAAAAATATTAATGAAGTAAATCCAAGGGTAACACCTAAGATAAGAGGAATTGTTTTTGTAATTCCAAAATTAAATCCAGAATATGATGCAACTACGTTATTTGGACCTGGCGTAAAGGCGGCAACAAACCAAAAAAGAGCTATTGATAATATTTCTGGATGCATACTTATTATGCAATCGGTAGACCATTTTCAGCTTTTTGAGAAGGATGAACTAAAGTTACTTTTCCATCAGCATCAATTGCTCCTAAAACTAAAACTTGCGAAACTACTCCAGCTATATTTTTTTCTGGAAAATTACAAACCGCAATTACTTGTTTGCCTTTTAGATTTTCTTCATTGTAATAGTGAGTTATCTGTGCAGAGGACTGTTTAATGCCGATTTCATTACCAAAATCAACCTCAACCACTAATGATGGTTTTCTCGCTTTTTCATTTTTCTTTACAGATATAACTGTTCCAATTCTAATATCGACTTTGTCAAATATGTCGTAGGTTATTTGTTCTTTAATCATTATAAAATATGTTAAGTTAAAAGTATGAGTATAGAAAACAATTTATACGAAAAATCAATCAAGATTTTAACTGATCTAATTGGATTTAAAACTGTATCAGGTCAAGATAACAGCGAATTAATCAGTTACTGTGAAAAAATTCTAAATGGCATTGGGGCCACAACTTTTAAAGTGTTCGATGATGATAATAAAAGGGTAAATTTATTTGGAACGTTAAAAGCAAAAAAAACAAACGGCAAAAAACCAATAATTCTCTCTGGTCATACTGATGTTGTTCCAGTTTCAAAAGGTTGGTCTAGCGATCCATTTGTTGCAACTATTAAAGAGGATAAGCTTTATGGAAGAGGTTCGTGTGATATGAAAGGTTTCATTGCATGCACACTTGCTTATGCACCCATTTTTAAAGACAGTAATTTAGATAGAGATATTCATTTTTGTTATACATTTGATGAAGAGACTGCTTGTATTGGTGCGCCTTTATTAATTAAAGAATTAAAAAAGAGAGATATTAAAGATGGTATTTGTATTATTGGTGAACCCACAAATATGAAAATCATCGATGCTCATAAGGGCATGAATGAATATACAGTTCATTTTGGAGGGCTTGCTGGTCACAGTTCTAAACCTCACTTAGGAGTAAGCGCAGTTGAATACGCATCAAGATATGTAAATAAACTTTTAGAAATTAGAGAAAGCTTAAAACAAAGAGGACCAAAAGATTGCATCTTTGATCCACCACATTCAACTTTATCTGTTGGAGGGATTAAAGGAGGTATAGCTCACAATGTTATTGCAGATAAGTGCAGTGTTGAATGGGAAACAAGACCAGTTGTAAAAAAAGATGCAGATTTTGTAACTCAAGAAATTGATAAATATGCTAATGAAATTTTATTGCCTGAAATGAAAAAAGTATTTCCAAATTCATTTATTAAAAAAGAAGTAATTGGTGAAGTTATTGGGTTTGATAGATTAGATCAGTCTGAAGCTTGTGAGTTTGTATCAAGTATTACAGGAGATAATTCAAGACAAGTTGTATCCTTTGGAACCGAAGCTGGTTTATTTCAAGAGGTAGGTATTAGTACTGTCGTTTGTGGACCAGGTTCAATTGAACAAGCGCATAAAATTGATGAATTTATAGAACTGAATGAATTAAAAAAGTGTCTTAAGTTTTTAGAGGGTGTAAAAAATAAATCTATTAATTAGTTCCAACCACCAACCGATTTAACTTCCAAAAATTCAAGCAAACCCTCTTTACCTGCTTCTCGACCGATACCAGAATGCTTAAAGCCACCAAATGGAGCATCAACTGCAATACCAGCGCCGTTAACATCTACCATTCCTGATCTAAGTTTTCTTGCAACTCTTTGGACTTTATCGTTATCTTGGGTTTGAATATAATTTGTTAATCCATAATCAGTATCATTTGCAATCTGAATAGCTTCTTCCTCAGTTTCAAATGGAATAACAGATAAAACTGGACCAAAAATTTCAGTTCTTGCAATTTCCATGTCATTATTAACATCTGCAAATACTGTAGGTTTTACATAGTAACCATCATTTAATCCATCCGGTTTTCCTGGTCCACCAGCAACTAATTTTGCTCCTTCATCTATTCCTTTTTGGATTAGTCCTTGGATTTTATTAAATTGTGTTTCTGAAATAACTGGACCTATGTGTTCGCCTTCTTTATTTGGATCATCTACTTTAAATTCACTTGCATACTTTCTTAATCTTTCAACAGCTTCATCGTAAATTGGTTTTTCAACCAACATTCTTGTTGGAGCATTACAAGATTGTCCTGAGTTTCTAAAACATCTTAAAGCACCTCTTTCAATAGCTTCTGCATCTGCATCTTTAAATATAATGTTTGCACCTTTTCCACCTAATTCTAAACTTACTCTTTTAAAATCTTTTGCTGCATTTTGTGAAATTAAAGCTCCTGCTCTTGTTGAGCCTGTAAATGAAATCATATTTACATCTGGATGACTTGTTAAGGCATCACCAGTAGTTGCACCATCACCATTTACTAAATTAAATACACCTTTTGGAAATTTTGCTTCATCTATTAATTCTGCAATAATCATAGCAGATAAGGGTGCTAATTCTGATGGTTTTAAAATCATTGTACAACCAGATGCTAAAGCTGGAATAACTTTCAATGTAACTTGGTTAATTGGCCAGTTCCATGGTGTAATTAATGCACAAACACCTTTTGGTTCATATATCAATCTTTGATTTTTTGCGTGTTCTCCTAGTGGTTTTTCAAACTCAAATTCTTTTAAATAACGAATGAATGATTTTGTATGACTGGCACCAGTTCCTGTTTGAAGTTTTAATGCAAAATCTTTTGGTGCTCCCATTTCCTGAATAATTGCATCAGTAATATCGTTCCATCTTTTTTTATAAAGTGCATAAAAGTTTTCTAATAGACTTAATCGCTCCTCTTTTGATGAAAATCCCCAAGTTTTAAAAGCTTCTTTAGCAGCTTGCACTGCATCATTAACATCTTCTTTCCCTCCTAAAGAAATAACTGCACAACTTTTTTCAGTTGCAGGATTTATAACTTGAATATCTTTTGGATTTTTTGGTGCAACCCACGAACCATTAATATAAAAATTTTTCTTTTCAATCATGCGCGCAAACTATCCTTTCTTTATGATTTTGCAAATAAATTTGTTAATTCGTAAACAATTGTAGCAGCAGCAAGAGAAGTAACTTCAGCATGATCATATGCAGGTGCAACTTCTACGACATCTGCTGAGATCAAATTTAAACCTGACAATCCTCTTAGGACATTAACCATTTCTCTAGTGGTCATACCTGCTATTTCAGGAGTTCCTGTTCCTGGTGCAAAGGCTGGATCAAGCACGTCAATATCAATAGATAAGTACAAAGCATTATCTCCAACTCTTTTTTTAATTCTTTCTGCAATTTTATTTGTTCCCTCTGTTTGAAATTCATCACAATGAATAATTTTAAATCCAAAACTTTCATCATTCTTTATGTCATCTCTACTGTATAAAGGTCCTCTTATACCAACATGCATAGAAGCATCATCTAGAAATAAATTTTCTTCACGAGCTCTTCTAAAAGGAGTTCCATGTGTATAGGGTGCACCAAAATAAGTATCCCAAGTATCTAAATGAGCATCAAAATGGACCAAAGATACTGGGCCGTTATTCTTTTTATTTGCAGATCTTAATAGTGGCACTGCAATTGTATGATCACCACCAAGACTGATAATTCCACCTACTTTATTCAATAAATCTGTTGCGCCTACCTCAATTTGTTTAATGGCTTCATCAATATTAAATGGGTTACAAGCTATATCCCCTGCATCTGCAACTTGTTGAACTTTAAACGGCTCAACATCATAACTTGGATGATAATTAGTTCTTAAATGTCTTGAGGCTTGTCGAATACTTTGAGGTCCAAATCTTGCGCCGGGTCTGTAACTTGTTCCACTATCAAACGGAATTCCAACAATTGCAACATCACAACTTTTAACATCCCTTAATTCTGGCAATCTTGCAAATGTGCTTGGTCCTGCATACCTTGGAACTTTTGTTCCACTAACTGGTTGAACTGGATTTTTATTTCTTTCTTTTTTCATTTTATAAAAATCTAAGATAATATTATCTTATCTAATTCGTCTATAATTAATTAATGAGAATTTTAATATTATTGTTGTTTTGCTTAAATATTACTTACGTAAAAGCTGATGAAATTTATAACTTACTTAAGATACCAAATTTAGAAATTTTTAAATTAAAAAGTAAAAATAATATTCGATATTTAAATACAAATAATGATTTTAAAATTGGTGTAGATGACAACATTGCTTGTAAAAAGACAAAAAAAATTAATTTAGATAAAAAATTTCCAGTTATTGAAAAAAATCTTAGTTTATATAATTCAAATTTTCTAAAAAAAATTCAGCTAAAATATATAGTCTTATGTGAGGATCTGTTTATTTCAGAGATAAATACTGGTGGAATACCTGATACTCAGAAAAGAACACTTATATTAGATATAAATTTTAATCAAAAGTATTTTGAAAGAATGATCCATCATGAAATTTTTCATATGATCCAAAACAGTCACCGAAATTACTTTGATGAAGAATTATTTTCAAATTTTAATGAACCAAACTTCACTTATGCTGAATGCTCTACTTGTTCCGATAGACTTAATTTAGATTTATATGAAAATACAAAGGGATTTTTAACTGAATATTCAAAATCAATTCCATCTGAGGATATGGCAGAAATTTTTTCTTTTTTAATGACCAATAAATCTAAAGTTAACGAAATAATTCAGAA
>LULQ01000480.1_pt1 | contig 12827 bp, 11 predicted proteins | sample 728091 | NCBI WGS metagenome assembly LULQ01 (sample SAMN03860285, study PRJNA289734) | marine metagenome | biome: seawater column; feature: ocean; material: water; isolation source: Red Sea water column Station 149 - depth 10m | place: Saudi Arabia: Red Sea | collected 2011-10-15 | depth 10 m
AGTCAAGATGGGACTAAAAAGAGCACAAAAATACAATAAAAATGTAAAAGTAATTTTAGGAGGTGGGGCTGTTAGTGTCTTCTATGAACAATTGGGGAATCTACTTCCAAAAGGAACTGTTATTTCAGTTGGAGAGGGAGAAAATCTCATAGAAAAAATCATTAGAGGAGATTCAATAAAGGAAGAAAGATGTTATATTGCTGGACAAAAACCTCGGAACAAATTAATACATGAACAACCCTCAGGCACTGTTAAAACTGCCTGCAACTATAAATATATTAAATCAATATGGCCTGAATTCGATTGGTATATAGAAGGTGGCGATTATTACGTAGGGGTACAAACAAAAAGAGGTTGTCCTCATAATTGTTGTTTCTGTGTTTATACAGTTGTGGAGGGGAAGCAAGTTCGCGTTAATCCTGTTAAGGAAGTAATCAAAGAAATGAAGCAATTATATGATCTTGGAGTAAGGGGATTTTGGTTCACAGATGCACAGTTTATTCCAGCCAAAAAACATATTGAAGATGCAAAAACACTTTTGCAAGCAATTAAGGACCAAGGCTGGGACGATATTAATTGGGCTGCATACATCAGAGCAGATAATATTGATGCTGAGCTAGCTCAGCTTATGGTTGATACAGGTATGAGCTATTTTGAAATAGGTATCACCTCGGGATCTCAAGAACTTGTTAGAAAAATGAGATTAGCGTATGACCTTGAAACTGTATTAAATAATTGCAGAATGCTAGTCAAATCAGGTTTCAAGAATCATGTTTCAGTCAATTATTCATTTAATGTTTTTGATGAAACGCCCAGCACCATAAGACAAACAATTGCTTACCATAGAGAATTAGAAAATATTTTTGGTAAAGGCTTAGTTGATCCAGCTATATTCTTTATAGGTTTGCAACCTCACACTCTTCTTGAGAAGTACGCCTTGGAACATAAAATTCTGAAGCCAAATTATAATCCAATGAGCATGATGCCCTGGACAGCGAGAAAACTTCTTTGGAATCCAGGCTCACTAGGGAAAAAACTTGGTCAGGTTTGCTTAGAAGCTTTTGATAATCCAGAAGACGAATTTGGCAAAACAGTTATGGATATTCTTGAAAGAGAATATGGAAAGTCTTCCTTAAAAGAATCCCTAAAAGTCCGTCCTTTATCAGAAAGGAAATTAGCTCATTCTAAATAATAAATTCAACCGTTATTAATCCTCTTTCTCAATTGAACTAGAAATTCCTTTAGATTTTAAAGATTCTGAGTAAAATTCTGCAGGCTCTAAATCACAAACAATTACTAAACCAATACCCGTATTGTGTGCTTCAAGCATTATGGCAATAGCATCTTGTTCGCTTAATTGCGGCACAACTTCTCGAAGTGAAATAGTGACATACTCCATAGAATTAACTGGGTCATTATGAAGTAAAACCTTATATTTTGGAGATTTATTTTTTAATTCAGCAGGTTTCTTTTCAATCACTGCTGAATTATTATTTACACCTTGTTCTAACTTTATAGATAGCATTAAATTTATTAGAGTTTAAATTGTACTAATAATTATATATTAATTATTCTTTCCATTGCATCAAGGACGTTTGATCGTGAGTTAAATGCTGACAAGCGAAAATAACCCTCTCCTGCTAATCCAAATCCGCTCCCAGGTGTTCCCACTACACTAACTTTTTGGAGAAGGAAATCAAAAAAGTCCCAAGATGTCATTTGATCTGGAACTTTAATCCAGATATAAGGAGCATTGTCCCCACCATAAACTTTATATCCTGAATTCTGAAGTTTATTTTTCATTATTTTTGCATTTTCCATATAAAAATCAATTAAACCTCTCACCTGTTTCTTCCCTTCAAGAGAATAAACAGCCTCTGCTCCTTTCTGAACCACATAACTTACTCCATTGAACTTTGTAGATTGTCGCCTATTCCAAAGAGGCCATAACTCTATTTCCTCATTTGTTGAGCTCAAACCTTTAAGATTTTTAGGTATTACTGTAAAAGCACATCTAACTCCAGTGAATCCTGCATTCTTTGAAAAAGATCTAAATTCAATAGCACAATCCTTTGCTCCCTCAATCTCATATATTGAATGTGGAATATCATTATCTTGAATAAATGCTTCATAAGCTGCATCAAAAAGTATTAGGGATTTGTTTTGAAGAGCATAGTCAACCCACTTTTTCAATTCTGCTTTATTAATCGTTGCTCCAGTCGGATTATTAGGAAAACAAAGATATAAAATATCAACTTTTTTTTCAGGTAGTTCTGGCAGAAAGTTATTCCCCTCGTTTATTGCAAGATATGTCAATCCTTGATAAGTTCCATTTTCAAGAGAATCACCAGTTCTGCCTGTCATAACGTTACTATCCACATATACAGGGTAAACAGGATCTGTTACAGCAATTGAATTATCTTTGCCAAGAATATCTAAAATATTGCTACTATCGCATTTTGAACCATCAGAAACAAAAATTTCTTCAGGTGAAATTTGACAGCCTCTCGAAATAAAATCATTCTCAGATATTTTTTCTCTCAGCCAAGAATAACCTTGTTCTGGTCCATAACCTCTGAAACCATCTGTTGTTCCCATTTCATCTAAAGCTTTACCCATAGCCTCTATGCATGCTCTAGGTAATGGTTCTGTAACATCTCCTATGCCAAGCTTAATAATTTCAGCACTCTTATTTGATTGAGAATATATTTTTACCCTTTTAGCAATTTCAGGGAATAAATAGCCTGCTTTGAGTTTTAAATAATTTTCGTTTACTTGAACCACTTTAGATAAAAAATTTCACCAATATTAGAATAATGTATCAACGTGCTTTAGTGGTGATTAGATGTTAATATTATTTTAGTTATGATTAATTTAAGAGATAATCATAGCTGTGAAATCAATTTCAATTAGTTTGAAAATCGTTTAAAGCTTTATAAATAGCAGAATTTAATCACTATTAACTTTATTAATTTCTAAAAAGTAAATAATAATAGCTAAAAAGCTTTATTAAAAGATAAAAGCTAATTCTTTAATTTAGAAAATTTTCAAAATCCAAATCATTCAGAATCAATTATATGTCTCAGCAAATTATCATCGCTGAGCAGGCTCGAATAGCAGCACTACTCACAGATGATCGAGTTGATGAATTAATCGTCGCACAAGGTCAATATCAAATTGGCGATATTTTTTTAGGAACAGTTGAAAATGTTCTCCCTGGCATTGATGCCGCTTTTATAAATATTGGAGAAAGTGAGAAAAATGGATTCATCCATGTTTCAGATTTAGGTCCACTAAGACTTAAAAAAGGGACATTTGGAATAACTGAATTACTAGAACCAAAACAAAAAGTTTTAGTACAGGTAATAAAGGAACCCACAGGATCTAAAGGTCCCAGACTAACCGGGAGTATTTCGATCCCAGGAAAATACCTGATATTACAGCCATATGGCCAAGGAGTAAATATTTCAAGAAAAATAAATACAGAAACAGAACGAAGCCGTTTGAAAGCTCTTGGGGTTTTAATAAAACCACCCAGCACAGGCTTGTTATTTAGAACAGAGGCTGAAAAAATAAAAGAAGAACTTCTAATTGAAGATTTAGAACAATTAACTCAACAATGGGAAAATATACTAAAAATTTCTGAAGCCTCTAATCCTCCAAATTTAATAAAAAGAGATGATGATTTCTCTCTTAAGATTTTGAGAGATTATATTAAAGAATCAACTAAAAGCATAATTATTGATAGTAAATTTTCAGTTGCAAGGGCAAAAGATTTTTTAATAAATTATGAATCTGATATAGATATTGAATTTCACGATAACAGTTTAAACCAACATATTATCGAAAAGTACGAAATTAAGAAGACAATTCAAAAAGCTCTCCAGCCGAGAGTAGATCTTCCTTCGGGAGGTTATATCATTATCGAACCTACTGAAGCTTTAACAGTAATCGATGTAAACTCTGGATCATTTACAAGATCCGCAAACTCAAGACAAACCGTTTTGTGGACAAACTGCGAAGCAGCAGTTGAAATCTCAAGGCAAATGAAATTAAGAAATATTGGTGGAGTTATAGTAATAGATTTTATTGATATGGAATCTAGAAGAGATCAATTTCAGTTACTTGAGCATTTTACCTCAGCAATAAAAGATGATTCTGCTAGGCCTCAAATAGCTCAGCTTACTGAATTAGGCTTAGTAGAGTTAACCAGAAAAAGACAAGGTCAAAATATATATGAATTATTCGGTAAAAAATGTTCTACATGCGATGGTACCGGACATGTAGAAAATATTTTAAATCACGAAATTTCTAACTTCAAAATTAAAAATATTGAAAATAAATCTAATCAATCAAACAATCTAAAAGCTATAGATGCAGATACTTATCAAGCAACTGATGAGCAGGAAAAAATAATTGACAAGGAATTAATTAACTCCAAAGATCCAAGTAAAGAGAATTCTTCTAATAAAAAAGAAAAAGAGAATGATAATGATAATTTGAACCAATCAAATTCAAAAGAAAAAAATATAATAACAGTTGATCTTACAAATGAAGAAAAAATTGTTTTCAGTCAATTAGGTATTAATCCACTTATAAAGTTAGGTAAAGAATATCTCACCAGCAATAATTTTGTGCGTTTAAAAGAAAGTAATAAAGAAACGGTAAACCCCTTAGATAATAAAAAAACAAAAGCAAAACAAATTAAAAAAATCTCAAAATTGGGAGAAGATAAGATTCAAATTAAAATTGAAGAAAATGCAAATTCTAAAGATAAATCAACAAATAAAACTAATGAAAATAATGAAGTTGTTTTGACAGATAAAAAGGATGAAGTTGAACTTACAGATGATCTAAACAATGCAAGAAAAAAAAGAAGAAGATCTTCAGCAAGCATTGAATAAAGTATTCGAAGTTGGAATAGATGAAGTTGGAAGGGGAGCAATTTTTGGTCCAGTTTTTTCAGCAGTTGTAGTATTAACTGAAAAAAATAAATTTACCTTAAAACAATTTGGAGTAACAGATAGTAAAAAACTAACTCCCAAAAAAAGAAAATTACTTTTACCAAAAATTTTATTACTCTCTTCAGATTATGGAATTGGGCAATCTTCGGCCAGAGAAATAGATAAGTTAGGTATCAGGGGTGCGACAGAACTTTCAATGATAAGAGCTTTAAAAAAATTAAAAGAAAAGCCATCTGAATTAATAATTGATGGTCCCTTATTATTAAGGCCATGGGACGGAATTCAGAAAAACATAATATCTGGAGACTCAAAGTTTATCTCGATAGCTTCAGCAAGCATAGTTGCCAAAGTTTCTCGCGACAATCTAATGGAGAGGTTAGAAAAAAAATACTCAGGATACTTGATATTTAAAAATAAAGGTTATGGAACCAGAGAGCATCTTTCATTAATCAAAAAAAATGGAATAACTAAACTTCATAGGAAAAGTTTTTTAAAGAAATCAAATCTTATTTAATTCACACCAATCTAAAAAATCTTTTACGAGTTGCTGTTGAACCCTTGACTTTATACCCAACAGAATCCCATTTAATACCGAATGACCAGTAGATTCCAAAATTTTCTTTGGTACCAGCTTCAGTAGAGGGGGTTGGCTTACAGATACTCCAAGAAGCGCCTCACCTTCTAAACCAATATCAGTTGCTTCCAAATTCGCTTTCAAAATAAGATTAAAATCATCTATCATCCCCAAACCATCTAATGTACTTTCAAGAGCACTCATTTTTAAAATTCCATCTTTATTTTCTACCGCAATTGAGACAACAGGGTTAATATCTAATTGAAAAACCTTAAAACTTGTTACTGTATACTTATATCTACCTACTCCTTCTGGTACTAATTTTTTGGAGTCAAGCATTGCTCCAACAACTCTTTCTTCTTCCAAAAGATATTTAGAAAGATATTCTTTATTACGTGTTACAGAAAGCTTGAGTTTCTGTTTAGCATCAAAAGACAATAGCATTTTCTATATTCCTCCAATGCTTATTTGATCTCTTTTTTTTTTACAATTAATCATGCGCAAACAAGTTGCATATTTAGGTCCTCAAGGAACATACGCAGAAAAAGCAGCCCATATATTATCAAAGCTTGCCAATTTTCAGACACCTATATTTGTACCATGTAATGGGTTACATTCGGTCATTAAATCAATAGCGTACAACAATTGTGATGCTGCTGTAGTCCCTATAGAAAATTCTGTAGAAGGGGGAGTTACAGCTACTCTAGATGCCCTTTGGAAATTTCCTGAAATTTTTATAAATAAAGCAATTGTTTTACCTATAAAACATGCATTAATTAGTGATGGAGAACTTTCAAACATTTCAGAAGTATTATCTCATCCTCAAGCATTAGCTCAATGTTCAGAATGGTTATCTGAAAATCTTCCAAATGCAATTCCTCTCCCAACAAATTCAACATCAGAAGCTGTCAATATGATCAAGGGGAGTAAATTCAGAGCTGCTATCGGTTCAAAATCGTTGATTCAAATTGAAGGACTTAAAGAATTAGCCTTTCCTATTAATGATGTTCCAGGTAATTGCACTAGATTTGTTTTATTGAGCAAGGAATCAAATTCAAATTTAGCTAATATTGCCAGTTTTGCTTTCTCATTAATTTCAAATAAACCAGGTGCTTTGCTTAAAGCTATAAATTATATTGCAGATTTTGGATTTAATATGAGTAAAATTGAATCGAGACCTTCAAAAAGAGAATTAGGCGAATATATAATTTATGTTGATTTAGAAATCAATAATCAAAATAACATTAAAAATTTTCTTGAATTAAAAAATAAGTTAAAGCCACTTTGCAAGAATTTTGTAGATTTTGGAAATTATTTTTCTGAAAATGTTGAACTAGATTAATTTACCCTCTACATTTATAAACTCCAAACTCCATTAAACCTTTTCTAAATGCCCAATTCATGAGAAGTATTGTTGGAATCTCTCTAATCGACTTAACTATCGCAAATGGGCCAAGTGACAAAATTACGAAGGGCCTTCGAATGCCTTCAATAATGGAGTCGTACCATGAAGGATTTGTATAGTAATTCCAATTTTCAGAAATAACTCTTCCTGAACTATTTTCGTTAGTTCTAAGAATGTTACTAAATTCGTTAATGCTAATAAAATTAGGATGTACCCATTGTTCAAGTAATTGTTTAAGAACTAACTTTTCAAAAAATGATGGGGGGTATGCCTCAAGGTCTCTTGAGTTCCAATCAGCCAACGCTAAAAACCCTCCAGGTCTTAGAGTTCTCAGCATTTCATCTGCAAACCTAGTTTTATCATTCATGTGTGCACCAGCCTCAACACTCCAGACGGCATCAAATGATCCATCTTCAAATTTCAAATCCAAAGCATCCATAACTTGGAAGTTGCAATTTAGCCCATCAGGAGTAAGTTCTCTTGCTCTTTTAACTTGAGCCTGACTAATTGTAATGCCAGTGACATTAAACCCATAATATTCTGCAAGAATCCTAGAACTTCCCCCTATTCCACAACCTACATCAAGAATTCTTGATCCCTGCGGTAATTTATCTAAACCACTCCATTTGACTAATTCATGAACAAACTGAACTTTAGCCTTTCTAAAATCAATATTTTTTTGGCCTGAGGGATAAAAACCCAAATGTATATGTTCTCCCCATAATCTCTCAAGTAATTTGTCTTGGGTCCAAGCATCATATGCAGAGGCTACTGTACCGGAAGAAATATATTTTCTAGCATTTTTTCTCCATATTATCGCTAGGACTAGAAACAATAAAAATATTAAAAAAAAAGAGAATAATAATTCAAACATTTAATTTTCTTTTATATCAGGAAAACTCTCTTTCAATGCTGTTCTTGCTGCAAGTTGTTTTCTTGTATGATCAAGCATTTCATATTCTCTTTGCAAACGGGTAAAAGTATTTCTCTCTTCAAGAAGTCTTTGCTGTTCTTCCGCAACAGGACCGCCCAAATGAGCTCCTATCCAAAATGATAATTCCATTGGGTTATCAGGTAATTTATCAGGTAGATTTTTTTTTGTATTAGTCAATTTACTCGTTAAATTAATAACATCACTTAGTGCTTCTTTTACTGAATCTTTTAGAGAATCTAATTTTTTAAAGTCATCAATATTATCATCACTAATCCAACTAACCATCGCAGAACAAAATGGCGTCGAACGAGTAATTTCTAAGACTTGAAATCTTTGTTGGCCGAGAGTGATAATATTACTTCTCCCATCCTCTGCAGTTTGATGTTTTAGAATTTGTGCGCAACATCCACCTCTGGCAAAGGAAATAAAGGTAATTCCCTTACTGAGAGTTCTCCCATTTAAACCTCATTTCATTTTTTTTATACTAAACAATTTAGGGCAGTTTCGGGATTTATTAAAGTTTAACTTCTATATCTACACCACTAGGGAGATCTAATTTCATTAAAGCATCAATAGTTTTTGCAGAAGGACTGTAAATATCTATTATTCTTCGATGTGTTCTTGTTTCAAAATGCTCTCTAGAATCTTTATCAACATGTGGTGATCTTAGGACACAATAAATCTTCCTTTTTGTAGGTAAAGGTATTGGACCTATTGCTGAGGCAGAAGTAGTATCAGCAGTTTGGATTATTTTGTCGCAAGATAAATCAAGCATTCTTCTATCAAATGCTTTGAGCCTTATTCTTATTTTTTGTTGTGCAATTGATGCAGTCATAGTTTCAAATAACTTCTAGTGAAGGGTCATTGATTAAAATGACCCTTGTCCATAAACCTATATTAGATGATTGAGGTTAAATTTTTAAAATTCAAATTTATTATTTGAGAATTTTAGAAACAACTCCAGCACCGATAGTACGTCCACCTTCACGTATGGCGAATCGCATACCTTGTTCAATAGCTACTGGACAAATTAATTCTCCAGTCATCTTAATTCTGTCTCCTGGCATAACCATTTCAACATTAGAGCCATCATCTGAGGTAAATGCGGTTATTTGACCTGTCACATCAGTTGTTCTGATGTAGAACTGAGGTCTATATCCTGCAAAGAAAGGAGTATGTCTTCCGCCCTCTTCTTTTTTGAGAACATAAACTTCTCCTTCAAACTGAGTATGAGGAGTAATAGATCCTTTCTTCACAAGAACCATTCCTCTCTCAATATCTTCTTTCTGGACACCCCTTAAAAGTAAACCAACATTATCGCCAGCCATACCTTCGTCAAGAAGTTTTCGGAACATTTCAACTCCAGTAACAGTTGTTACTCTTGTATCTCTTATTCCAACTATTTCTACTTCTTCTCCAACCTTAACTTTACCTCTCTCAATTCTTCCAGTAGCAACAGTTCCTCTACCAGTAATCGAGAAAACATCTTCAACTGCCATCAAGAATGGTTTATCAACTTCTCTTTCTGGTTCAGGAATGCTAGCGTCAACAGCTTTCATTAATTCTTCAATCTTTGATTCCCAAGTAGAATCACCTTCGAGAGCTTTTAAACCTGAAACTTGAACTATAGGAATATCATCTCCAGGGAAATCATAACTATCTAAAAGTTCCCTAATTTCCATTTCGACAAGTTCAATAATTTCTTCATCATCAACCATATCGCATTTATTTAGAGCAACAACAAGAGCAGGAACTCCAACCTGTTTAGCTAAAAGGATATGCTCTTTTGTTTGAGCCATAGGACCATCTGTAGCTGCGCAAACTAGAATTGCTCCATCCATCTGGGCGGCTCCTGTGATCATGTTTTTCACATAATCAGCATGTCCTGGGCAATCGACATGAGCATAATGTCTGCCTTCAGTTTCATATTCAACATGAGCTGTATTAATGGTAATGCCACGCTCTCTTTCTTCAGGAGCACCATCAATGTCTCCATAGTCTTGAGCTTGAGCTTGACCTTTTTTAGCTAATACATTTGTAATAGCAGCTGTTAGTGTTGTTTTTCCATGATCAACATGGCCAATAGTACCTATGTTGACATGTGGTTTGTTTCTTTCGAACTTCTCGCGAGCCATTTTGAATTAAAGAATCGAGGGTTTAAGAGTGTTTTAGTTTAGAGATCAGGAGTTGCCCTGATTCTTGGAAATGATAGCTTCAGCAACATTACGAGGAACTTCCTCATAATTTGCGAACTCCATTGAAAATATACCCCGACCTTGAGTCATTGATCGGAGTTGAGTGGCATAACCGAACATTTCGGCTAAGGGCACTTTGGCCTGTACCTTAGACAATCCATCATCAACAGATTGTCCTTCTACTTGACCTCTTCTAGAAGAGAGATCACCAATTACAGATCCAAGAAAGTCGTCAGGACTTTCGACCTCAACTTTCATCATAGGCTCTAAAAGGACAGGATTGCATTTTTTAACCCCGTCTTTAAAAGCCATGGAACCTGCAATTTTGAAGGCCATTTCAGATGAGTCTACATCGTGGAATGAACCATCGACTAGTGTTACTTTTACATCAATGAGTGGATAACCGGCAAGAACACCAGATTCACAGGTCTCTTTCATTCCATTAGATGCAGGACCAATATACTCTTTTGGTACAGCTCCACCAACAATTTTGTTTACAAATTCAAAACCTTTACCAACTTCAGCAGGTTCCATTTCAATAATTACATGACCATATTGACCTTTACCTCCAGTCTGTCTTGCATATTTACCTTCACCTTTAGAACTAGACCTAATAGTTTCTCTATATGAAACCTGTGGAGCTCCTATATTTGCTTCAACTTTAAATTCCCTTAACATTCTGTCAACAAGGATTTCTAAGTGCAACTCACCCATACCTGCAATAACAGTTTGATTTGTCTCAGGATCTGTACTTACCCTAAAGGTTGGATCCTCTTCAGACAAAGCAGTTAAAGCTTTTGATAATTTTTCCATATCGCCTTTAGTTTTTGGCTCAACAGCTACTGAGATAACTGGTTCAGGGATAAACAATGTCTCCAAAACTATTGGATCTTCTGTGTTACACAAAGTGTCACCAGTTGTTGTGTTCTTAAGACCTAATACAGCTCCTAAATCCCCTGCCCTCAATTCATCAACCTCCTCTCTTTCATCAGCCTTAAGAATCACTAATCTAGAAATTCTCTCTTTAGCATCCTTAGTAGAATTCATTACATAACTTCCCTTTGAAAGAACACCTGAATACATTCTTACAAAAGTTAATTTCCCATAGGGATCTGACATCACTTTGAATGCTAATGCACTGAAAGGAGCATTATCATCTGAAGGTCTAACATCTTCTTTGCCACTTGGCAAAACACCTTGTATTGGTTTCACATCAACTGGAGCTGGCAAGTAATCAACTACAGCGTCTAATACAAGTTGGACACCTTTATTCTTAAAAGCTGAACCACATAATACTGGAACCAATCCATGTTTTAAAACCCCTTCCCTAATACCTTTTTTAAGTTGTTCTTCAGATAATTCTCCTGTTTCGAGAAATATTTCTATTAACTCTTCATCATTTTCTGCAACACTTTCCATTAACTTAAATCTCCACTCAGCAGCTTCCTCCTCCATGTCAGATGGAATTGGTCCTTCTTCAATATCAGTACCTAAATCGTTTTTGTAAAGATATGCTTTGTTGGCTACTAAATCAATAATGCCTGTAAGATCACCTTCAGCACCAATAGGTAACTGGATTGGAAGTGCATTTGCCTTTAGTCGATCTTTAATTTGCTTATTAACCTTTAAAAAATCCGCACCAGTTCTGTCCATTTTATTAACAAAAACCATTCTTGGAACAGAGTATCTATCTGCTTGACGCCAAACCGTTTCGGATTGAGGCTGAACTCCGCCAACTGCACAAAATACAGCTATAACTCCATCCAACACACGCATTGATCTTTCAACTTCAATAGTAAAGTCAACGTGTCCAGGAGTATCAATAATATTAATCCTATGATCTTGCCAACTAGTAGATATTGCAGCAGCAGTAATAGTTATTCCTCTTTCTCTTTCTTGAGCCATCCAATCTGTTACAGCAGCACCATCATGCACCTCTCCTATCTTATGAACTACACCTGAATAAAACAAAATTCTTTCAGTTGTTGTTGTCTTACCTGCATCAATATGAGCGGCTATACCTATGTTCCTTACTCGTTCTAGGGGAAAGTCGCGTGCCAATTTTAAAGCTCCAAATAAAATAATTTTTGATAAGTATAGTTCACCCTAAAAGCAAACTTTAATAATAATAAACTACTTAAGTACCTTTTGATGAAATTAATATCTGTAATGTGCAAAAGCTTTATTAGCTTCTGCCATTTTATGAGTATCTTCTCTTTTTTTAACGGCACTACCAGTTTCATTTGCTGCATCCATCAACTCGCCAGCAAGTTTTTGGGACATACTTTTGCCATTTCTTGCGCGTGAGAATGTAACAAGCCATCTTAATGCCATAGCCGTACCCCTCTCTTGGCGAACTTCCATAGGTACTTGATATGTTGCACCACCAACTCTTCTAGCTCGTACCTCGACAAGAGGAGTAGCATTTTTTACAGCTGTTTCAAATAATTCCACTGCATTACCACCTGTTCTCTCGCTTATTAAAGAAAACGCATCAGACAATATTCTTTGAGCTGTAGATTTTTTACCATGTTTCATCAATCGAGAAATCATCATTGAAGCAAGACGACTATTAAATTGAGGATCAGGAAGAACTGGTCTTTTTACTGCTGCATTACGACGTGACATGTTTAAAAAAAGTGATGTTTACAAATTAATCTTTTGGAGCTTTTGCTCCATACTTAGATCTGGATTGACGTCTATCTTTGACTCCAGCCGTATCTAAAGTTCCTCTTATTATATGATATCTAACTCC
>LULQ01000611.1_pt1 | contig 12825 bp, 24 predicted proteins | sample 728091 | NCBI WGS metagenome assembly LULQ01 (sample SAMN03860285, study PRJNA289734) | marine metagenome | biome: seawater column; feature: ocean; material: water; isolation source: Red Sea water column Station 149 - depth 10m | place: Saudi Arabia: Red Sea | collected 2011-10-15 | depth 10 m
AAATTCATCTCTTCCAGGATAAAATTTAGTGTTTGCCAATGATATTAATTTCATATCTTTAATAGATCTCAGACAAGTTTCCCCAGGTTTAAAATCATTACTTGAAGTGATACCCCTCCTCAATATATTAACGCCATCATTGTGGATTAATATTGATGCTGCTGCTGTAGAAGTTAATATCGCTTCAGAACCCCATGCAAGTTCATCAATAACTTCATCCGGCATGTTTTTATCGAAGAGAAACATATTTTCTCCTTTTAAAACAGCTTTCTCACCAGCTATGGGTTGGAATTGTTTAAATAAAAAACCTATCAAAATAATAATTAACGAAGCTATTGCAGCTAACACTTGTGCTCTTTCAAGCTCAGGAGTGATTGTTTCTATTGAAATGAAATTTGCTATCTGAAAAATAAAGAGTATTACACCGACTGATATTAATGATTTCCCATTGAATCCCATATTTTAAATATGTTATTTCTAATTAAATTATGCAAATATTATATTGTTTAGTAGATTTAAAATTACTCAAACATATGGTTTTTAATATATAATTAACCAAAACCTCTCAAAATGAACCTAAACATCAATAAATATATACTTTCCCTTATCTTTACTGGCTTTATTTTTATTCTTATCCCTTCGACTACATACGCAAATGAAATTAATACTATAAATAAATATTTTGGTATTACTCAACAGAAGACTGTTATAAATTACGAAAAAAGTCAGCCCTCATCTATCGACAACCCTGTAGTGGATCCAAATTTTAACACTATGAGATCAAAAGATACTGAGAGTTCAACTGCTACTTATATAGTTATAGGTTTGTTAATTGCTGCCACAATTATTCCTTTAGCAACATGGTGGTATTTCTCTAAATAATAGAGAATTTATGAATGCCAAGGATTTAAGTATTAGTGAATATTCATCTCATATAGTTTTTATTACAGGGGGGACAAAGAGTGGCAAAAGTGAATTCGCAGAACATCTTGCAAAGGAGGTAAAAAAATTATCATATGTTGCCTTATCTGAAAACAATTTGGATGATAAAGAATGGCAAGATAAAATTAATTTACATCGAAAAAGAAGGCCAAAAGATTGGAAATTAATAGAAACGACAGATCTATTAAATACATTAAGGAAAGAAGAAGGTCCATTATTAATAGATTCTATTGGCGGATTCGTTATGAAAAGTATTGGCAAGGAACAAAATGAATGGTCAACAAAAATGAATTCACTTATAAGTCTCTTAATGAAAAGAAAAAGCATAACAATTATTGTTGGAGAACAAGTAGGTTGGAGTTTGGTCTCTGAATATAAAATTGGTAATACATATATTGAGAGAATCGGCGAACTTCAAAAGAGAATAACCAAAATATCAAAAGATAATTGGCTGGCCATAAACGGCAGAGCAATCAAAATAGATGAAATAAGTATTGAAATACCTACTTAAAATTGGAAGTCGCTCTTTTTGAACCTAGAATCCCACAAAATACTGGTAATATTGCCAGATCATGTGCTGCATTTAATTAAATATTTAAAAAGAGCAGGTTTAGACTATTGGCCTTTAGTTACTGTTAATCAGTATGAGAATTTTGAAAAATTTTTAGCGTCAAAATCAACAAAAAGAATAATTTCTTTTAGTAAAAAAAATGGATTATATTTGAAGGATTTTAAATTTAAGCAAGATGATATTTTGCTATTTGGGAGAGAAGATTTAGGATTACCCGATTCCATTATTGATAAAAGCGACTTTTTAATATCAATATTTATGCCGAATATACAGACTGGAAACAATGATCAAAAAGGTGTTAGAAGTCTAAACCTTTCTGTAGCATGCGGAATTGCTATATATGAGGCCCACAAACAAATAAATTTTCAAAATGGTAATTAAGTACAACCAATGCCTTACAATATTCTTGAAGAACATAGGTGAAATTTTAATTTAATTAAACTATTAAAGACAATAATGGTTAATTCACTCGGCACAGTCTTAGATCCAAAAAAATCTAAAGCAAAATATCCAGAAGCAAGAGTTATAGTTCTTGATGACAATTTTAATACTTTTCAGCATGTCGCAAATTGTCTTCTAACAATAATCCCAAGCATGAGTGAACAAAGGGCATGGGATCTAACCATCAAAGTTGACAAGACAGGATCTGCAGAGGTATGGAGAGGTAATCTTGAACAGGCAGAGCTATATCATGAGCAACTATTCAGCAAAGGATTAACAATGGCTCCAATTGAGAAAACATAAAATAAGTAAGATTGACAGAAAATTATTGGCTTATAAATTCGAATCGTTCAAGGGTTAAAAGGTTTTCAAAGAATAATCAAAATAAAGATAAATTTTTTGAATATATGTTTATTGACTCTGGAAGAATTCTTGGTGTTTTAGGAAAAGAACCACCTCTTATGACAACCAGAGAAGAACTTAAAGTTGATAAAGCTAGAGATGAATGGAGAAAGTTAATCGCTCAAGGTTGGAGGAGAACCAAACCAGTTTGGGAAGACTATTAGTATCCAATATTGTTACTAGGATTAGTTATATAAATTATGAGATTTAGGACGTAGTTAGCGGGTAAATTTAATGGCTTCAAAAGTAACAAAGCCATTCCTTGAGTCACATTAAATTCTTTATTTTTCATAAAAAAATAAAAGTCTCATTTTAATTATAAAAAGACTGTCAAATACAAACTAAAAATAATGAAAAAAAGATACATAAGCATTTATTGATTAAGGATTTTCTAGATAACTAATATCCAAAACTTATTTTAAAAATTATAGATTAAGAGTTACTTATTTTTTTTTAACAAAAAAATAAACGTTATAATTTAATAATCCCTACTATTTATTACTTAATAAATACCCAATGAAATATCTCATCACAAGCAAAAGATCAAGAGCTTTATTTGGTATTGGAATAGTTGCTATAAGTATTGGATTAATATCAAAAAAAGTAATTAACTATCCAACTGGAGGATGTATGAAAGGTACTCAAGAAATAACCTTTAATATCTAGCCATTAATCATCTTACATTTTTCTTAATTCTTAAATCCAGTCAACTTTGATAACTCTTTTAGTGAAAGTACACCTAAAATTAGTTTTCCATTTATTTCCCATGTGGGAAACCCTTTAATTTTTTTATCAATGCATAATTGAGTTTGACTGTTTATGCCATCTCTTGCACATTCAACTACATTAAGTTCTCTATAAGCTTGCTTACCAAATAATTCACTTTGATTAAGGCAATTAGGACACCAATATGCTGAATATTTAACTACACCATTATCTTTAAGGTATTTTGCCAACTCGATTGATTCCCTAGTGCTTTCTGAGGTGACTATAAGTTCTCTCTGATTATTTAAGTGGGAGCTATTTACAACATTTGAGAAAGGAAGCAAAACTAATAGTGGGATTAATAGGTGTTTCATTTATTTACTACTTTTCCTCCATATTTTCTTACTACCTTATCAAGCAAAATTCGTATATCTTTATTTTTAAGTTTCTCTATTTGCTGAAGATTTTCAAGAAGATCACATATTTGATCCTGTGTATCTTCATTTAATTCACTTACTGCCATTTATATTTAGAGTTTTTATAATCCAATTTTAAATCAAAAGTAAATTTACATACTTATTGTATTTATATTTTTTTATTGCTATTTTTTTAAAGCGGGCTAAGGTTCATATCTCCACGAGGATTTAGTCCGCTGAATTTTTAAAGATTCAATTTATTTTGGATCCCTCTTTAAGAAGTTGATTAGAAATATTCAAAAATATTTATCTTTGCTTAATTTCTAAATTCCATTGAATGGCATTCTCATATAAACATTAATAGTGTGACACTATTTATTCAATAATGTTGTTATTTCGCTTCATAACTTTCTTAAAATACTTAAACTCAATAAATTCATGCATCATTTTGATATCATCAGATAATACTTTTTTATTAACTGCATATTCGTCCACATTAAGTGAAGAACTATTATTTTCAGAAAATGTTTCGTGATCAAAAGAAAAGTTTATAAAATCTGTTCCATTATTTTGATTTTGACCATAAGTTTCACTTAACACTCCTCGAGATTTTAACGCTTCCTCAACCAATAAACCTGTGACCTTTGACTGACTAAACTCATTAGCTGTGCACAATTTTTCAATAATTTCATGCACTTCTTCACTTGGCAAAAAACCAATTCTTTTCCTCGGAGAGGGCATAATTAAAAAAAATTAGTGTCACACTTGCACATTATAAGTGTTGCACTATATTTGATTTAAGTCAACTAATTTTGCTATGCATATTTTATTATTTCCTGTCGGATTTATTCTTTGGTATCTAGCTTATGAAGCAAAACCTATCATTAATGATGAAGTAACACTTAATTGGGAAGAAAAAAATACAATTAAAAGAAATAAACTTTTAAATATAATCAACGAAAGCTTTTAAAATTTACTGTTAATCGATTTTGACCATTCCTTGTGCTTATTATCTAGATCTGAGATTAACTGTTTTTGATAAGTAAATTTGAGTTGATTTTCGTTAAGTGATTTTTTTGTGATAATCATCTCTTTAGAGAAAAAATAAGGAGTGTTAGAACTACTAATTTTTTTTTTGACTTCCATATAATGAATTCATCTATTTTTTTTATATGACTTAAAAGGTTATAGTCTCAATATTTTTATATTCTTTTTATATTTCCTTCATATGTGTTTTTAGCACGTTTGTAAAAAATATTAGTTTATTAAATAATAAAGGCTATATTTAAACAAAATATATGTTTTATCATGAATCTAAAGGAGAGAGGGATTACTGTTGGAGATTTACTAATAATACTAATAATAATAATCACTTCTACAATATTAATTAAATCATTTAGCAAGGATAAGAAAACAACACTTAATTATAGTAATCAAGAGCAAGTTTCTTATAAGAAAAATTACTATCAAAAATTTATTTGAATAGCTTATATAAATTATTTATAAAACTCTTAATTAATTGAATTAACTATTAAGTATCACTTATGTAAATTTCAAGAATTAATAATTATCAAAAAATGAGTTTATGTATTTTAAATATTTTGATTAAATGATTTAGAACTTTCCCATTTCAAGTTATCCTTTAAATCATTGATATCATTTGATATTGAAACTAAATTAACCATTTGAAGAATTTGACTTTTATTTAGCCTATTAATAACAATAAGTTTATTAAGCATTTCTAAAACAGATTTATCATTAATATTCATTATTTGTATAAAAGCTATGATCCTTCAATTCAAATACTTTATATTATAATTTTAAGAATTTCATTATATTTTTTATGCTAAATATAAAAAATATTTATAAAATCATCAAAAATAAAACTTTTACTTATATGAAAATATCTTAAGCTCAGTTTCTTATAAATTCGTTTATTGTAAAAAGAAAAAAAATGAAAAAAAACTCCAAGAAAGATTACCTTAATAGAGATGAAGTTAATGAAATGATTGAATCAGCTTTAAGGAGACATAATAGAAGATCTACAATAATATCAAGCGTACTTGGCTGGATCTTAATTGGAGGTTATTCGTTTGGACTTTTTCAAGCAGTTCAAAATGTCTAATTAATCTTTTCTTTAAAGTAGAACTTGCTAGATGATAAATTAATATAAGACTAAGTATTTATTATGAGGGAATATATTGAGGCAAATCTTACAGTGATAAGAAAATATTTAAAAAAACGAAAAAAGTATACATCAAAATTAAATAATGCTTCGATAATGGAAGAATTCAAAGAATGGAGCAAAGATCCATTACCTGAGACAGAATCAATTTGGACTTTACCTGACTTAACGAGGAATGAAAGACTAAAAAATTTTTGTCGCTCAATTAAGAAGGAAATAAGATAAGTTTTTAACTACCTAGTTGTATATGATTTACCTTTAAGTAAAAATAACCCGCAAATCCAACTATATTCAAAATTACAACGAAAATCCAAGCTCCAATTGGCTGATTAGAATCAAATTTTTTTATTTTAACTTTTTCCTTTAGTCTTTCAATATATTTAGCCATAATTAAAAATATTAAAAAGAATATTTCTAATTATAGAGAGTTAAATTTTAAGGAATCTTAAATAAAATAAAATTTCTTTTAATTCGAATTTTTATTGTCAAGCCTGTTAATGGGATATTTAATTAACTCCTTTTTGAGATTTTTTAAAAGTTTATTGTGATTCAAAATTGTAAATTTCCTAGTAAAGGAATAATGCCATTTCATTGAATTAAAAAAAAACTTGCTAATTCATTATTAATAAAATTATAATACTTATTACGGTCATTCAGACCATACATAATTTAAATAAGGACAAATTTTTTCATGAGCTTAAGAGTTGGCCAAGAAGCACCAGACTTTAGTGCTACAGCAGTATATGATCAAGAGTTTAAGGAGATTACACTTTCAGGTCTAAGAGGTAAATGGGTTGTTCTATTCTTTTACCCACTAGATTTTACATTTGTATGTCCAACTGAAATCACTGCATTTAGTGATAGATACCAAGATTTCTCGGCACTTAATACGGAAATACTTGGGGTATCAGTTGATAGCAAACACTGTCATTTGGCTTGGATACAAACCCCAAGAAATGAAGGTGGTATAGGTGATATTAACTATCCGTTAGTTTCTGACTTAAAAAGAGAAATTTGCCAGGCTTACAATGTTCTAAATGATGATGGGGAGGCTGATAGAGGTTTATTTCTTATCAATCCCGAAGGAGTAGTTATGCATACGACTGTTAACAAGGCTCCTGTAGGTAGAAATGTTGATGAAACGCTAAGGATTCTTCAAGGTTATCAATACGTTGCGGCAAACCCCGATGAAGTATGTCCAGCAAACTGGACCCCCGGGGAGAAAACAATGTTAGAGGACCCCAAAGGTAGTAAGGAATATTTTTCTGCGCTATAGAAGAATTAGAAACATTTAAGTAAGTATTGAGTAGTAAATAATTATAAAAAAATAAAAAATAAATATATTCAAAAAGGGGATAACATCCTCTTTTTGAGGTTTGGGCACGATCCAATCGCTCAAATTAGTTTTATATGATAAAAAGGACCACGTATAAAAAGAAATTTCTATGGCGACTAGGATAAAAAGATTAATTAAATTTAAGTCATTTAAACCAAAATATCTATAAATATGAAACTGATCATCAACACTAATATTATTAATTTGAAGATGCCAAAGATAGAGAGAAATCAAAATAAAATTTACCAATATTATTTTTTTTAAAAGAAACCTAGATTTCTTAAAAATTAATAGGATAGAAATTAAAAATATGAAAAAACATAACTGTGGAATATCCGGTTTTGGTACATTAATTCCTTCAAGAAATAAATTAAATATAAGATCAAAATTTATATATATATAATCAGCTATTAAGTAAGAGAGAAATATTAAATTTATTGCTACTAAGAATAATAATCTTTTTCCTTTAATTATTTTTTTACTATGGATTTTATCCTTAGTAAAACTATAATCTGTATAGTTTTTTAAAGAGTTTATATACACCAAAGATGGACATATTGCTCCGCTCAAATAGTAAAGGATTAAATAAAAGGAAATATCATTAATATTGAGTGAATACAAATTAAACCATTGTTTTTGTACAAATGGAAGAATAAGTAAAAATGAAAGTGTAACTAATAACTTCGTTGTATTGTTTTTAATTATCAAGAAAATATTTTTTTTAATTTAAAGCAATTAAATCAAACTTTCAACAATTTAGAAGTTGTTAATTTAAAAACTTTTTTATCTATAGTTTCTTGATTTAAAAGTATATCAACTAATTTATCTAGTAAGACTCTATTTTTTTTCAATATTTTTATTGAATTATTTAATGAAATTTTAGAAATATTTATGATTTCATTATCTATTCTAGAACTGGTATTTTCTGCTATGAGAGGCTTTCTTCTAAATAATCCATCTCCTAAATACATTTCATTATTATCAGAATCCATTGAAATTGGACCAATAATTGAAAATCCATATTTTGTAACCATTTCCCTTACGATATTTGTCGCATAAGAGATATCATTCATGGAGCATTGTGTAATTTCACCTTCACCAAAAACTATCGTTTCTGCTGCTCTTCCAGCTAGAGCAATTTCAATTTTTGAAAATAATAATTTTTTTGAAATCAATCCACTAGAAATTACATCTTCGTCAGGGCATATTTTTGTATATCCTCCTATAGATCCAGATCTAGGTAAAATCGTAATTTTATCAACTGATTCAATTCCATTTCTCACAGCAGATACAATTGCTCTACCTACTTCGTTATAAGCAATAATTTTTTTCATATTAGGAGAAGTTATTAATGAGCTTCTCAGGCCAATGGTAATTTTATCAAGAGCATTTTCTATATGAAGATCATTGATTAATTTAGATTCGTCTCTTGCACAGTGAATAGCACTCTCGTTCATCAAGTTTGCAAGATCTGCTCCCGAAAATCCAACTGTTCTAGAAGCCCAATATCCTAAGTCAACTTCGCTTGAAAGTGGTTTGGAAAGTGAGTGAACTGAAAGAATTTTTTTTCTTCCATCTAAATCTGGAAGCATTACTTCAATTTTCCTATCAAATCTACCTGGTCTTAATAATGCTGCATCCAAAATATCTGGTCTATTTGTTGCTGCTAAAACAATAATCCCAGAATTATCAGCAAAACCATCTAATTCAGTTAGAAGCTGATTAAGGGTTTGTTCTCTTTCATCATTTCCACCTCCCTTAGAGAACAGATCACGAACTCGGCTTGCTCCAACACCAACAAAAAGTTCTACAAACTCTGATGCCGATATTGAGAGAAAAGGCACTCCTGATTCACCAGCAATTGCTTTAGCTAATAATGTTTTACCTGTTCCTGGTGGGCCTATTAGAAGAACTCCCTTAGGAACTTTTGCTCCAAGATTTTCAAATTTCTTTGGTTCTTTCAAAAATGTTATTACCTCTTTTAATTCCTCAGCGGCTTCAGGGACGCCAGCTACATCATCGAATCTCGTTTCTACATCATCAATAGTTACAAATTTAGCTTGATTTTTGGTAAAACCAAAAGCTCTGGAAGCCAATTTTGATGTACTCCTCAAGATTAAGACTATAGCTAATATGAAAATCAGGAAAAGACTTATTGAAGCAAATGAATTAGCAGCTGAGGCTTCTTTTCTACTATTGTTAATAGTTAGATCTACCTTATTTTCAGTAGCCTTTTCAAGGATTAATTGATCGTTGTAAAGGATAGGTATTTTAAATTTATCGCCATTTTTATACAGAACATCAATTTCTCTCTGCCTTGGATAGAAAAATATTGATTCTATTTTCCCCGTCTCTATATCTTCTAGAAGATCCGAATAACTTGATTTAGAATCTGAATATGAGAATTTTGATCTAAACACTAATCTTTATAAGTGATTAATAAAGCATATATGCTTATTTAAAAAATTGACGTATATAAACAAAATATACTCAAAAGTTTTGGAGATAACCAGTTAAAGGTTATATTATTATATGGAAATAAAGAAACAGAATGGCTGTACCAAAGAAGAAAAAATCAAAGAGCAAAAGGAACCAAAGGCACGCTGTTTGGAAAGGAAAAGCAGCAATAGCAGCTCAAAAAGCTATATCTTTAGGTAAATCAGTTTTAACTGGGAAAGCTCAAGGATTTGTTTATCCTATTGAAGAAGAAGAAGAAGAATAGCTTTTAAGATCCTAATTTAAATGCCTCAAGTATAACGGCATAAATTGCACCAATTCTTAATTTATCAACTACGGTCCATAGATAATAAAACTTTGAACTTGCGGCAGGTTTAATTCTTATAATGATTTCAATAAAAATAATAATTATTGGGACCATTATCAACTCATTTTTACCTTCAGATATAAATTTTGTAATAAAATTTGCGAACAAAAAATAACCTGTCAAAACAGAAATTAGACCAATAGATTTTGTTCTCCAAGTATCACTTAGAAAACCAAAAAATAAATTATTTAACTGGTAGGTAATTCTTGAAAAATTAGTTTTTTGCATTACTAAAAGACACTAAATAATCACTTAGAAAGTTATAGTCAACATATGATTTTTTTAGTTTAGGGCCTTTAATTACATTTGCCACATTATTCTGATCACCAAGACTGTCTAAAATACAATCTAATTTAATATTTTCCTCAAGAACAATTGGGATATTTGAAGGAACAAAAATTGTTGGCAAGTTAGCTGCCAAGGAAGATTTCAATCCTGGATTGGAGTCTTCAAAAACAATTGAGTTGTTTTTGTTTATACCACTTAATTGGATTGCCTTTAAATATGGTAATGGATTTGGTTTCTTTAATTCAACGTCTTCGCTTGAAATAATGAACTCAAAAGGGTTGAAGCCATTAAAAAGATAATCAACAAGTAGATTGACTTGAATTCTTGAACTTGAAGTAACAATAAATTGTCTTACTTTTTTTTTATGTAATTCATTTATTAATCTAAAAACACCAGTTTTTAAACTAACGCAATTTTTTTTTATAATTTCTAAATAATGAAACTGCTTTGTTTCATGAATTTTGAGAATTAAATCTTCTGAGAAATTATCATTATTAGATTTAGCGTAATAAGCAATCCTATTTTTGCCCCCATTTATCTTCAGAAGTTTTATATATGTATTAGTATCCCAATCCCAATCAATACCAAGGTCATTAAAAGCATTATTAAAAGCAGGTAAATGGGCCTCTAATTCAGTATTTGCGATGGTACCATCTAAATCCCAATAAACACCCTCCAGATAAGTCACCAAAAAGAATTTCTTTTATTTACGGTAAAATACAAGAGCAATTATTGCTGGTCCTGCTAACGCAACTACAGCCAAAGGAATAAGTGTTGCCATGATTAATGAATATGTTTTGTGATACTATTTTTACAAATAAATGACGAAACTGTACTGATACGTTACAAGATTGAATTAAATTATGAAATCATGGACATGTATAGAAAATTGTGGAGCTTGTTGTAAATTCGACTTGAACGAAAGAAGCGATTTGGCTAACAAACTTAACAAAGAAGATATAGCTTTGATAAATTCGATGACGGCTAAAGACGGTTGGTGTAAAAACCTGGACAGAGAAAATAAAAAATGCTTAATTTATGAAACCAGACCACATTTTTGCCGTGTAAGTGAATTTTCAACTTCATTTAAAGGATATTTGAAATCTGGTGATAAATTTTTAATAGATTGCTGCAAACAACATATTTCATCAAATTATGGATACCAAAGTAAAGAGATGAAAACTTTTAGAATTGCTGTTTCAGGAAAATGAATAGTAAATTAGAAAAAAAAGAAAACAATCTAGAAAAAAGTTTTTTTTCAATATTTATAACGACTTTTACAACAATTTTTATTGCTGAACTTGGCGATAAAACTCAGATAGCCACATTAATGCTTTCTGCTGAATCGGGCAGGCCAATAGTTGTTTTTCTTGGAAGTTCTCTAGCATTAATAAGCTCTAGCATAGTAGGAGTTCTTATTGGTAAATGGGTATCAAAAAAAATATCTCCTAGCAAATTTGCTTTATCTACTGGTACTTTAATGATATTGATAAGTATATTTTTAGCTTATGAAACATTCAAAAATTATTTATAAATGGTTTTAAGTTTATTACTATCAACATTTCTAACCGTTTTCATAGCTGAATTAGGTGACAAAACTCAACTAGCTACTTTAACTATAAGTGGCACTTCAAATAAACCATTAGCAGTTTTTCTAGGATCTTCTTCAGCACTTGTTTTTGCAAGTTTACTAGGAGCTTTAACAGGTGGTTCTATTTCAAGTTTTTTACCCGAAGTAGTTCTTAAGTCAATAGCGTCCATTACATTTTTCATCATTGGTATAAGGCTTTTTATCAACTCTTTCACCATCGAAAAAGAAGAAAAAGAAGAGAAAGAAAATAATTAGTTTTAAGCTTGGATAATAAGGTGTAATAATGAAGTGTATACCCCTAAATTAATTTATAATTTCATTTAGATCATGTTCACATCATCTTCAATAATTGATAATCTTAATCAGTCAGAAGGGTTAGAATATAAAAAATTATGCAGATTATTAAAAATAACAAAGAAATCTGATAAGGATAAATTAGATATTGCTTTAACAGCTCTAGAAAAACTTGAAATAATTAATAAAAATGAAAATGATGAATATACTTGCATAAAGGATAATGATCATCTTGTCGCCAAAATAAGATGTAGTAGCAAAGGCTATTGCTTTGCTGTAAGAGGAAAAGACAAAGAAGATATCTACATTAAAGAAAATCTACTTAACTATGCATGGAATGGAGATAAAGTTTTAGTAAGGATAATAAAAGAGGGATATAGAAGAAGATCACCTGAAGGAATAGTTGATTGTATTCTTGAAAGATCAAATCAAATACTTCTTTCTAAAGTAGAAATAATAAACAATGATGTATATGCAATCCCAATAGACGATAGGATCCTTTCTAAAATTAAACTTCCAAAAGAGAATAAAAAATACACTTTCAATCCAGACAATAAGAATATAGTAAAAGTTGAGATTGATAGATTCCCCATAGGTCAAGAAGAAGGACTAGGTCATGTGATACAAGAACTAAAACTAAACAATAATGAAGACTATGATACAGACTTTGTTTTATCTAAAAGCAATATCGTTAAATCATACGATTTAAATCATATTGAATCAAAAAAAATAGAACAAAGGGAGAGGATAGACCTTACAGATAAAAACTCTTATTTATTCAAAAGTTGGAATTCTAATAATTCTCCAATGCTCCCAATGATTCAAATAGA
>LULQ01000821.1_pt1 | contig 12781 bp, 13 predicted proteins | sample 728091 | NCBI WGS metagenome assembly LULQ01 (sample SAMN03860285, study PRJNA289734) | marine metagenome | biome: seawater column; feature: ocean; material: water; isolation source: Red Sea water column Station 149 - depth 10m | place: Saudi Arabia: Red Sea | collected 2011-10-15 | depth 10 m
TTTTTTAAGTTCTCAGTGGTACCACCTAACCAGTACTGAAAACTCAGAATAAATGTTCTAGCATCTTGAGCTTTTTCTACTGGTAGATATTTAAGTATTGAAGGTAGTGTATTTAATAACTTCAACATTGAATCTTGGAAACTTGCTCCATCAGATTCTTTTTTCTTTTTTATTAAATCTCCAATAATACTTTTAGATTGACCAAGTTGGGCCATACTAAATGAACCTAGCTTATTTAATCTCATTACCTCTGGCATGGAGGGGAAAACAATTGATGCTTTAAGTTTGTCTTTAAATGGAGATACTGCATCAACCACTTTTTGAGCAAGGTCTTCAATGAAAATTAGAGAAGCAACGAATATATCTGCATTAGCTATATCTTCTTTAAAATCTTCAAAATTACTATCATTCCTAAGTTCTTCGATAAGATAGCCGCTAAGGTCTATACCTATTGGCCCATTCATCTTATTTATTGACTTTGCAGCTTCCGTTAAGGAATTTTGGTATTGTGGCTCAAGGACAACATAAACTGCTTTTATTACAACTTTGTGTTTGTTATCCTCAACAGGAGATACTCTGCGGTTTGCTGAGCGGACCTGCGTAAACATTGATTTTCTTTAAGTATTTCTACCAGCCTACGAATGAAAAGACGTTATTGTGTGCAATATAAATAGCGTGTAACAACCTTTAAAAAAAAATTTTTTAAAAAAATGATTGAAAATTCTAAAAAACCTATACCAGTACTAGTATCCGGAGCTTTAGGCAGAATGGGTAGCGAAGTTGTTAATACTGTATTAAATTCTACAGATTGTGAACTTGTTGCAGCAATCGACATAAACGAAAAGAACAATGGTTCAAATATTTCTGAATTATTGAAGGTAAAAGATTGTGATGTTTTTGTTTCAAATGATTTTGAAGGAACTTTATGTTCTGTTAGTCAAAATTATAGAAATGAAAAAATCAAACCTGTTTCTGTACGATTACCAGGATTACTCGCTCATCAGTTAGTAATTATGGGATCTCCAGGTGAAACTTACACAATTAAACATGACACTATTGATAGAAAGGCATATATGCCAGGAGTTTTACAGGCTATTAAAAAAATTGGTAATTATGAAACTTTAGTTTACGGACTTGAAAAATTGATTTTTTAAAATGATAATTCCAATTAATTCAAGTCAAATTTCAAAACTTATTCCTGCAGTTGGTACAGGAAGTCAATTTAAGTACGCGTTGGGGAATCCTAGAAAAATTCTTCAAAGAGTAATAGTTTCTTCAATTGGTGGATTTATCTCATTAATTATTAGTTCGACTGGAGATCAAACTAATAATTTCTGGTTATTCCTATGTGTAGGTTTCTTTTTGTATATCATCTGGGGCCCTATTCTTGAATCAAGTAGAAAAAACTTGCAATTAAGAAAATATAAATTTTTTTCTATATTTGATGGATATGTATCAGATATTTATAAAACAGAAAAGATTGAAAGTTCAAGAGAACAATCTAATAGGCAAGGTCGATTAGAAGTTATCGAAAACAAAAGGACTTGGTTAGTACTTGAATTAGAAGATGAAGATGGTTATTTGGAAAAATTAAGTTTTCCTATGGAAAATAAGCACAGTCAAATTAGGGTTGGTTCGAGTATTAGATGTTTAATAACATCTGATAACCGTAATTTTGACAGAGATTTTTATTTGACCGATGCTTGGCTTCCTGAAATTAACTTATGGGTTGGTGAGTACCCCTATTTATTAAGACCAGCATTTGAGGAAATTTGCTATATTTATTTGAATAGATAGTTGATGCTTATATAATACGATGAAAAATAAATTCAATTTTAAAATTGTTGGATCAGGTCCCACAGGTTTATTACTTTCAATTGCACTTTCAAAATTTGATTGCAATATTTTTTTAACTGATTTATTAACAAAAGATAGATTAATTGATAAAGATAAAACTTATGCAATTACTCACTCAACAAGAAAAATCTTATCTAAATTCAGACTTTGGGAAAAATTAGAACCATTTTTATTTGGCTTTGATACCCTTTCAATTTCAGATAGCGTAACTTCTGCTTTCACCAATTTATCAACTTCTGACTTAGATGATGATATAAGTTCTGCCGAAAATATTGGCTGGGTAGTTAAACATTCGGATCTCATGAACGTATTTTTTCAAGAGATTGACAATTATGAAAATATTTTTTTTATAACACCACAGAGATTGTTACGTAAAAAAATATTATTTGATTATCAATTCTTTTCAACAGGAGCAAACTCACTTGATAAAAAATTCATAGATTTTGTTGATATAAAAAAATCTTATAGTCAGTCTTGTTTAACTTTTAAAGTTTCTCTTAGAGGTCATTGTGAAAAACGAGCTTATGAAATTTTTAGAAAAGAAGGCCCACTTGCATTATTACCTTTAGAAAAAAACTTATATCAAGTAATTTGGACTTCCAGTACATTAAAGGCAATTGAAAGGTTGAATTCTGACAAGAATTTTTTAATGGATAATTTATCAACAATCTTGCCTAATGAATTTAAGTTGGACCAAATAATTGGCGAATTTAATATTTTTCCTGTTTCATTATCCTTAAATTTACCAGTTTTAAATTTTAAAAAATTAGTTTTTGTAGGAGATGCATTTCATACATTTCATCCTGTTGGTGGTCAGGGTCTAAATACTTGCTGGAGAGATGTTAATACTATTTATGATCTTTTTAATAAAAATACTGCTATTACTAAATTGCAATTGATATTATTTAAATTTAAGTATTTTTCAAGCAGAATTTTAGATATTATTGTCACTATTTTTATAACTGACTCGTTGATATCAATTTTTGCTAATCGAAACGTTTTTTTATTTCCAATAAGGAAATTTTCATTTTTACTTTTAAATAAATTTCTTTTTACAAGAAAATTAGTCCTTAATCAAATGACTAAATCTCTCATTTACTCAAGTATTAAATAGAATTCATGAATAATTATTTATCTAGAGAAATGATAATTTATTTATTTAATGTATTAGGTTTAGATGAATCTACTATTGAACTTGGTATAAAATTATCTATAAAAAATAACACTCCATTACCAATATTATTATGGAGTTATGGAATGCTAACTATTGAAGAACTAGATAAGTTATATTCATTTTTATTTCAAAAAATGGATTAATAATTCTGTTATAATTGATTTAAATGGTATTCAATCCCTTTACGCTTTATCAAATAGACTTGATTTAAATGATGTTCTGCCAAATAAAATTACTATTTGGAAATTAAGGAATAATAATCCATTGAGAAAATCTTATGTTAACAACAATATTAAAGTAAACGAATTCGATGCCTTAATTAAAATCACCGTTGAAATGTCCAAATATTTATATCCTTATATCAGAGAGATACTGAAATCTAAAGAAGATATTAAAGAGAATTCAATTATTTGGAATGATTTTAATAAGAGATTTATTGACTTGATTAAAGAGAGATTTAATGTAGATAGTATAAGAGTTAAAAAGCTTTTAAATCAAACTGAAAATGGTGAGATTATAATAAAATCTTTGCTTATTTTATCTTTTTGTATTTCAAATCAGGGTTATCAAAAGTTGAAGAATTTTTTATACGATTTTTTCCAATAATGAAAATAAAGATCAAATATCTATAATTTCTCAATGGAAATTAACCATAGTTGATAAACCACTTATTGAAGGCAAAATTGAACATTTAGGGCCTATTATGGATGCTTTTTATATTTATTCAAATCTTTTAATCAAAAACGAAATTCCAATATATGAGTCTAAATTAATCGATATAAAAGCCGATAATCTCCACATACATAATATTGTTCTCAAGAGCTCTAAAGCAAATGTAAAGCCTTTAGTTCTAAAGATTGGTAATTCATTGCTTTCAGATACCATAAATTGTTTTGATCAGTTAAATGAATCGCCAAAAGTAAGAATAAAAAAAACAGATATACCTACTAAAATTCCAAAAAAATTAAAATTTGGGTTAAATAATAAAGTTAAATTTTTCAATTTCTTTATTCCACCGTTTTTTGCAATTTGCTCTTTAATTCTATTCTCTTCTTCTTTTATTTATTTTTATAGTCCTTTTGAAAATATAGAAAAAAAAGAACTAACAAATCCTGAATAAAGAGCAATTAGCATCTTAAATACAAACACGATACTATAGGTTAATTTCTTTTCAGAGTTATTCAAATTTTTTCTTTGAGCTTTGATTTATGGCAGATTTAAACATCCCAAATTTGAATATTAAACCTGATAAATATATTTTTAAAAAAAAATTAAATTTAAGAAGAAAATCTAAAAGAAGACTATTTACTGAATCTTTCTTTTTGTTTATTTTGAGTGTTTTATTAGTTTATATAAATTATTTAATTCCTAATAAAAATTTGCTGTTACAAAATCTACCTTCGACATTTAATAAATCTTTTTTATTATTAAACAAATTGTTTATAAATAATTTCAAATAGGTTGCATTAAGCCACCACTTCCTGAATCAGAATCATCATCATCATTTTCTGTTTCTTCTCCAAATAATGCAAATATGCCTAATACAATTGATGAAAGAATAATTGATAAGGGTAAAATCGAAGTTTGGATTCCGACGTCTATATATTCACCCATAAAATAAATAAATTTTTATAAACCTAACCGAAATCAAACTGATTCGCGGATTTTAAATAATTATTTAATAATTTAATCTCTTTTAATAAGTTCTTTATCGAAATTCTTTATTTCTCTTTCAAAAGACCCGAACCACAACATTAGTTGATCAATTTGATTTTGAATTTCAGTTGCACCTAAGCCCCTTATAGTGATGATTGAAAATGGTTGGCCTTCATTAAAATTAAATTTATTTTGAACACTACTTGCCAAAGAATTTTTAAGAATTTTAAAAGTAGAATTTTTTAATTTTGTCTCTATCAAGATGTTTGGCTTTTTGAGCTTGATCTTATTAAAACCACATTTTTTAGCTAGTAATTTTAGTCTCATTATCATAATTAAGGACTCAACAGGTTTGGGTAAGTTTCCATATCTATTAACCCAGTCTGTAGCTAATTCAGTTAATTCATCATTATTTGAACATTCAGTAACAGATTTGTAAGCTTCAAGCTTCTCTTCTCTGTTTAATATCCATGTTGCAGGTATAAATGCATTTATTGGTAGATCAATTTGAGTGTCGTTAACTTCAGGTATTTCTTGCCCGCTGATTTCTGAAATAGCCTCATGGAGCATTTCTATATATAAATCATATCCAATAGCATTAACCTTTCCACTTTGTTCTTCTCCTAGTAAACTACCAACACCTCTTATTTCCATATCTTTCATTGCAAGTTGGTATCCACTACCTAGTTCTGAAAAGTCTTTTATCGCTTTCAATCTTTGTTTTGCAGCGTCATTAATTTTATTTATATTTGGATAAAATAACCAAGCATGTGCTTGTACACCGCTTCTACCAACTCTTCCTCTAAGTTGATAAAGTTGTGAAAGGCCAAATTTGTGAGAATCTTCAATAATGATTGTATTTACTTTAGGGATGTCTAATCCACTTTCAATTATCGTTGTGCATATCATTAGATCTACTTCTCCATTATTAAAAGCAATCATTGCATTTTCAAGCTCTGTTTCGTTCATTTGCCCATGAGCAACAATAAATTTTAAGCTGGGAAACATATTATTTAATTTGTTTACAGCTTGATCTATATCAGAAATTCTTGGAAGAACATAAAAAATTTGACCTCCCCTATCAAGTTCTTGATTAATTGCAGTTCTTATAACATCCATATCTATTTCAGATAAATATGTTTTTATTGATCTTCTTGATGGTGGAGGAGTGTTTAGTAAGCTCATTTGTCTTAGTCCAGATAAGCTCATATAAAGAGTTCTTGGAATTGGAGTTGCCGAGAGAGTTAAAACGTCTATGTTGGTTTTGATTTTTTTTATTTTCTCCTTTTGCCTTACTCCAAATCTTTGTTCTTCATCAATAACTAGTAGTCCTAAGTTTTTAATTTCTATTTCTTTTCCTAAAATTTGGTGCGTTGCTACAACTAAATCAATTTTGTTATTTTTCAAACCTGCATAGATTTCCTTTCTTTCATTAACGGTTTTGAATCTATTGAGTAATGATACTTTTATTGGGTAAGGTGAAAATCTATTACTTATTGTTCTCCAATGTTGCTGAGCTAGGATTGTTGTAGGTGCTAGTAATATTACCTGTTTGCCTGATGTAATAGCCTTAAAAATAGCCCGAACAGCTACTTCTGTTTTGCCAAATCCTACATCTCCACAAACTAGCCTGTCCATTGGCTTATCGCTTTCCATATCAGATTTTATTTCTTCTACAGCAGTAATTTGGTCAGGTGTTGGTTGATAAGGGAATGATTCCTCTAATTCATCTTGCCAAGGACCATCTTCTGGGTAAATGTAACCCTTTAATTTTTCTCTCTTTGCATAAAGTTTTAAAATATCGACAGCAACTTTTTTGATTTGTTTCTTATTTTTTTCTTTTATTTTTTCCCATTCTGTCCCTCCTAATTTATTTATTTTCGGCTTTATTTTTCCGCTTGATCTATATCTGTTAACACTACCAAGTTGATCAGCGGCAACACTTATCTTTCCATCTTGATACTGAATGACTAAATAATCTCTTGAATCTCCAGTTATATTTATTTTTTCTATTTTTAAAAATTTTCCTATTCCATGATTTTTATGAACTATAAAATCACCGGGACTAATCTTATTTACATTTATATTTGAATTGACACTTCTTTTTTTTCTTCTTATGAATACATTATTAAAAAGAGATTGTTGTGAAAATAATTCTTTATCTGTTATCAGGACAACTTTCCATATCGGAAGATAAAACCCCTCGATTTCGTAATTGTTCTTATTTTTTAAAATTAGAGGAGTTGAATTATTAATTGACTTATATGCTTCATCAATATCATTAGGATTGTTTAAGAAGTTTGCATTACATTCGTGCTCAAAAAGTAAAGTCCTTGTTCTCAATGGTTGTGCTGATAATATCCATACTTTTTCATTATTTTTTATATTTTTATTTATATCATTGGATAATTTCCCTACATTTTTAGAGTATGAATTTAATCTTTTATCGTTTAACAAAAATCTATTATCAATATTGATTTTAGATTCAAATTCATAAAATTTTATTAAATTAAAATTTCCTAGTGAATTTAATATTTCGTCAAACTTTAAATGCAAATTAGGTTTGGCCTCTAAATTAATGTCATTATTTTTAAGGTTCTCATTTAATTCATACGTACAATTATCAAAATTACTTTCTGAATCTAGATACCAATTATTTGCAAATTTTTTACAATCTTCTAATTCATCAATTACAAGAATTGTTTCCCTATTTATAAAATCTATTATGTTTGAGGGTTCTTCTTCAATTATTCCTAAATAACGATCAAGATTATTTTTATTTATATCTTCTGAATTAAAAAGATTGTTCTTAGATAAATTATTTAACTTATCTTTTATTAGCAAATCAAATCCAGCCTGTATTATTTCAATATTATTTATACTTTCTAATGTTTTCTGTGTATGGGGATCATATTCTCTTATTTTCTCAATTACATTATCAAAAAATTCTAATCTTATAGGAAACTCATTATTGACAGGATAAATATCTATTATTTCCCCTCTCCTACTCCAGAATCCTTCAGTTGAAGTTACATTATCCTTTGTATAGCCCAACAAAGTAAGTTTATTTGCTAATTCTTGAATCTCGATTTGAACTCCTTTTTGCAAATCTAACTTGTTTTCAATTAATAGGTTTTTATTTATTAGATGAGGTTGTAGTGATCTCTCAGTTGATATAACAATATTAAGTTCATTTTTCTCTTTTTTTATTAATTTGGATAAAACAGTAAGCTGACTAAATTCAATCTCTTTGGATTTATTAATTGATGAGTATGGTAGATGTTCTGTTGGAGGATAATATAAAACTGCTTTATCATTTATACTTTCAAAATAACCAATCCATTTGTAGGCAATTTCTACATTAGGACAAATTAATAATATATTTTTTTCCTCTTTTTTTGCGATGCTATCTAATATTATTGATTTTGCATATCTACTTGAACCAACAATATTTAATTCATTATTTTTTGAAATTCTTTTTATTAATTCAGAAGTAATTTGTGAGTTCGAAATATAATCAACTAAAGTATTTAAACTCATTTATAACTATCAATCTTGATTACAAATATCCGATACATTATATTAGATTTTATACTGATTGTGAATAATATTTGATGGATTCAGCCGCAATAAATTCTTTTATACCCACACTAGATCAGGTAGACAGTTGGTACGAAATCTTTACACTTTTACCAATATTAATTGCTCTAGAATTATTATTATCGGCAGATAATGCTGTAGCACTAGCTTCTCTTACTAAATCCCTCGATAGTTCAGAATTAAGGTCAAGAGCCTTAAATATTGGTATAACAATATCTTTATTATTTAGAATTATTCTAATCATATTATCTAATGTTCTTCTAAAGTTTATTCTCATTAGAGTTTTTGCTGGTTTTTATTTAATTTATTTATTCTTCTCTAATGTTTTTTTAAATTCAGATATAGAAAACGCTGAAAATGGGACAGATAATAATAAAAATAATTTTAGGTTTTTAAGGGTTGTAGCGCTTCTTTCAATTACTGATTTTGCTTTTTCCATAGACAGTATCACTACTGCAGTAGCTATAAGTGATCAATACATATTAATTATATTTGGAGCAGTGATTGGAGTATTAGCCTTAAGATTTACATCGGGGATTTTTCTAAAACTTCTGGATATATTTTCTAGATTAGAAACAGCCGGTTACGTAGCAATTTTAATAGTTGGGATTAAACTTTTACTAAATACGTTAATTAAAGAATCTATTCTTCCAGACTATTATTTTTATTTTTTGATTCTTTTTGCTTTCATTTGGGGATTCTCTAAAAAAGAATCTAAAACTTAATCTGAGAGATATTCACCTGCTGATGGCTTTAACTGTTGAATCAATTGCTTTTTGCTAGAAATGTTTTTGCCTTCAAGTTTTGCTTCTAACAAAATAATCGGATCAGTTTTAGTTGAAATTATAATTCCTTCATTTTCTATTACAGCAAGAATAATACCTGGTCTTGAATAATTGCTCATGAAAAGGTATTTTTCATTTTTAATTACATCACTAGTCAAAACTTTGATTTTAAGTATTTTAAGGTTCTTACCTCTAAAATTTGTATTTGTTCGTGGGTATAATCCTTTTATTTTTTGAGAAATTTTAATTGCCTCATTACCCCAATCAACTTTAAAGTCTGATTTTTCAATCATTCTTGCGTAAGTAATTTCTCTTCCAAGGGTATTTTGTTTTATTAATTGAGGATTAGTATTTTTATTAATATTTTCTTCGATTAAAGATGTAGCATTTAAAAATAATTTTGCCGATAAAATACTAAGTTTTTCCGATAGTGTATTTAAATTATCGTTATTATTAATTTTAATTTTTTCTTCCAACAATATGTCGCCAGTATCTAGTCCCTCATTCATTTTCATAATTCCTACACCAGTAAATTCATCGCCTCTTATTAGGGACCATTGAATTGGGGCGGCACCACGCCATCTTGGCAGTAATGAAGCATGTGCGTTCCAACAACCAAATTTTGGGATTTCCAATATCTCTTTGGGTAAAATTTTCCCGTAAGCTATAACAATAAATAAATCACAAGAAAGTGATTTAAGTTCATTTATAAAATCTATATTGCCCCTGATTTTTTCTGGAGTATAAATTTTTATAGATTCTTTCTCAGCAATGCTTTTTACAGGTGAGGCTATTAATTTATTTCCCCTAGATCTCTTCTTATCCGGTTGGCTAACTACTGCAATTACCTCGTGCTTAGATTTAATAAAAATATCAAGACTAGGAATTGAATATTCAGGTGTTCCCCAGAATATAATTCTCACGCGTCACCAGTTATTGATAATTCATCTACCCATATATGTGGAGAAATTCCACTTGTTGTTAAATGGAAGAGAAAATGAACCTTGACTTGCTCTGACACCTGCATGGATTGCATTTAACTCTTCTATATAAACAAATTCTCCCTCATAAGTAGAGTGATCTAGTGATGTTTTTAGATCAAAGTTTTCATCTGATTTTTCAACTACGATCCAATCAGGAGATACTGAGACTTTTGATCCTAGTCCAGCGTGGCCAGTGGGAGTTGTTTTAAATATTCTTGCAGTTGATTCAGAATGTATAAAATTTTCAATTCTCCCTCTGTTAATTAGACATAGTCTTTTGGTTGGGGTTCCCTCTCCATCAAATGGTGTTGAAGAAATATTCTTTTCGTGAAGGCCATCATCATAAATATTAAGTGCTTCTGTAGATAGTTTCTCTCCGATTGAATTTTTATTAGATAAGCTCACTCCATCTATGATGCTTCTAGCATTAAACATTGAGCTAAAGGCGTTAATGATAGTTAAAAAAGACTCTGGGGAAAAACATATTAAATATTTATCAGTTTTAATAGATGAATAATTTAAATGAGAAATTGTTTTATTTGAAGCCTCTTTAATACACGACTCTATATCTATATCATCAGCTCCATATCCAAGTTTTACGGAACCTGAACTACGAGGCTTCTTATTTTTCTCTTCTGCTCTTGCATATAAATATAGTGCTGCTTGACTTTTGGAATAACTTCGAAAGGCACCCTCACTATTTGCATAAACTCTCTCAAAGAAACTCTCAGATAAACCATTATATGGAACAGATTTTATGGATTCATGACTTTCTAATAGTTTTACTTCCGCTTCTCTTAAAACTGTAAGTAATTTTTTTATTCCAACAGGATTTCTTTTTTTAACTTCCTTAACTTTAATAGGATCCTTCGCTAGTGGTGAAAATTCTGTAGATTCATTCTTATTGCCGAAATCAGAAGCTATATTTGCTTGCTTAAGAGCCTTTTTAATACCAGATTCACTAATATCACTTGTTGTAGTAATACCAACTAGATTAGATTGATTCCAAACTCTTATAGTTAAAATTTGTTTTTGTGATGCCTTAAGTTGTTTAGCCTCTCCTTTATCTACTTGCACAGAATAATCATTAGAGAAGCTTGCTCCATAATCCCATTTTTTAAGATTTAGGAAATCTGCAGCTTTGGAGATTTGAGTTGTGATTTCTCTTGAATTCATATCCTATCTTCCGCCAACAGTGATTGAATCAACCTTAATATGAGGTTGGCCAACAGTTACGTTGACACTTCCACTAATGGATCCACAGAATCCAGGAGCCAATTCGAGATCATTTCCGCACATTGATATTTTTGGCATAACTTCTTTAGCCTCACCGATCAATGTTGCTCCCTTTACTGGACTAGTTAATTTTCCATTTTTAATAAGATATCCTTCTTCTACCGCAAAATTAAATTGTCCTGTAGCACCTACACTGCCACCACCCATTGATTTGCAGTAAAGACCTTCACTAATACTATTGATTAAATCCTCTTTCGAGTGCTCACCTTTAGCTATATAAGTATTTCTCATTCTTGAAGCTGCAGCAAAAGAATAATTTTGTCTTCTTCCACTTCCTGTTCTTTTATGGCCAGTTCTTAATTCACCTGCCCTGTCGGATATGAATTTTTTTAAAATTCCATCTTTTATAAGAACTGATTTTTCGGGTTCCATACCTTCATCATCTACTGATAATGAACCGAAGGATCCTTCTGATATCCCTTCATCTATTGCTGTTACAGATTCATGTGCAATTTTTTCATTCAATTTATTCTCAAATGGTGTTGTTCCTCTCTCTATTTGAGTAGTTTCAAGTAAATGACCACAGGCTTCATGGAATATAACGCCACCAAATTTATTAGCTAATACAACAGGCATTTGTCCTGCATCAACATAATCTGCATACAACATGTTCATTGAACTTTCAAACACATCATTAGCTGCTTTTTCGTGATCCCATAATCTAAATTCATTAGGCATTCCTGACGATCCAAATCTTCTACTTCCACTAGATCTATATTGGGCATCACTTGCAATTACGTTGAGACCAACTGTTTGATGCAATCTAATATCTGAGACATAGGTTCCGTCACTGGAGGCTATAATTACTTCTTGAAGATTTCTTGAGTAACTTCCTTTTCTAGTTATTATTTTATTATTTTTTTTTAAAGACTTTGTGCTAACTAGTAGTTTTTCACTTATCTCATGAATAGATGGGACTTCATTAATCCATTTTTTCTTGGATAAACTATAGTCCCTATGTTTATTTAAACCGTTAAATACTTCTCTTTTGTTGTCTGTTATGTCTAACATCTCAATAGCCTGAGATACCGATCTCATCAAGCCATGCTTTGTTAAATCATTTGTACTTACAAATCCATCCTTTTTCCCCTTGAAGATTCTAATGCCAGCACCCCTTCCAAATGATGGACTTACACTTGTAATAAAATCTTCTTCTGCTAACACGCTTGAGTTGTCAGTATTCTCTATAAATATTTCTACAAAATCAGCACCAAGTCCAATTCCGTAGAAAATGATTTCTTCTAATAAATCTTTATTGCAACTACCAAAAACGATTTCATTTGATTTGATTTGTGACGAAAGCATATGAGTCTATAAATCTTCTCTGTATTAAAGATTATCTAATCGAAGGTTGGAAATCTTTGCTATCAAGAGGTTTTAATAAGTATAGTCTTAATAACTGGTAACCGTTTGATAAATATTTAGGTAAT
>LULQ01000932.1_pt1 | contig 12764 bp, 11 predicted proteins | sample 728091 | NCBI WGS metagenome assembly LULQ01 (sample SAMN03860285, study PRJNA289734) | marine metagenome | biome: seawater column; feature: ocean; material: water; isolation source: Red Sea water column Station 149 - depth 10m | place: Saudi Arabia: Red Sea | collected 2011-10-15 | depth 10 m
GGTTCACTTGCTAAATTAAAAATTTTTTTACCCATCCAAAATGGAACTATTTGGTCAGCCTCACCATGCATTACTAATACTGGAATATTAATATTTTTAATTTTTTCATTATTTTCATACTTATCTTTTAAAATTAAACCTACTGGAATATATGGATAAAAATTTTTCGCAGCCTCAATCATTGATGTGAAGGGCGTTTCTAAGATTAATCCTGCAAAATTTTTATTCTGAGTAATTTCAGTTGCAATGGCAGTTCCTAATGACTCTCCGTAAATAATTATATCTTCTTCTTTTAGACCTTTTTCTTTAAGCCAGTTTATTGCACTAGCACCATCTGTATAAAGACCCTCCTCACTTGGTTTTCCTTTATTGCCGCTAAACCCTCTCCATGCAATAATTAAAAAATTAACATCCATGTCTTTAAAATGATTTAACTTATGGATTCTGTTTTCAAGTGTCCCTGCATTTCCATGAAAATAAACTATTGTTTTATAACTTTTTAAATTTTTATTATGAAACCAGCCTAAAAGATTAATATTATCATAAAGAAAGTATAACTTAATACACATAGAATTAAAAAAAGTGAAAATGAAATTCTATAACTACTTAAAATATCAAATCCTTTATTATTACATAAATCAATAATTAATCCTATACCCCACTGAACAAAAAAAGTTCCAGAAAAAAGAAATACATTGAATGAAGTAAGAGATTTGCCAGCTAGATTTTTTGAAAAATTTAGCGCAATTGCTGGCTGAGTTAAAGAAATAACAATTGATGTCATGATATATATGGTAAATAAGAATGCTCCTGCATTATTACCAAAATAAATTATCAAAAATAATGAAAAGTAACTGATTGGTAAACCTAGCTTAATTAATTTAATACTATTTATGCCATAATCTGAAATTTTTGGTAAAATATACCCCCAAATAAAATATGAAATTAACATAGTGATATTTATCCAAAATAAACCAGTAGCACTTTGAAGGGGTGTGTAACCTGAAATATTTAACATCCATGGACCAGCCCATAAAGTTTGAATTGCTTGAATACCTCCATAATTAATAAATGCCAGAGGAATCATGCTTATAAAAAATTTATTTTTCCAAATTTGACTTAATGACTCTTTCTCAGATTTTATTGAGGTATTTTCTTTTTGGTCCCAATTAGGAATAAACAAAAAAATTAATATTATGCTTAATAAAATGAGTATAGCTATTAAAATAAAGATCCATCTCCATCCAATATATGGAAGTAGTATTTGAACGGGTAAAGTTGATGATACAAATCCAATATTTGCTACCATCAACATCCAAGAATTTGCTCTCTGTTGGTATTTTTCTGCAAACCATACTCTATATCCAGTAAGGGGTCCCATCATGCAAGCACTAACCCCTACACCAATAAATATTCTGGATATAAATAATCCAGAAAAACTTTTTGCGAGTGCAAATGATATTGTTCCAATGAATGCTATCATTAAAAAACAACCGATTACCTTTTTTGGACCAATTTTATCCAATAAAAGCCCTACAGGAATTTGCATTATCGAAAAACCAATAAAATAGCCCCCTGCCAATAATCCCAGATTTCCTGCAGTTAGATCAAACTCAGAGGTTAGAACGGGAGTTAAAGTTGCAGTTATAGATCTAACCAGATTGGATAGTAAAAATCCAAAAGCGAAAACACAAAATATGATAATGCTTTTATTTACTTTAGTAATCATTTATAAATTTTTGAGAATTAATCTGTACTATGAATAATCAGTCAACAAAAGATAAAGATGCACGCTCTTCAAATGCAATGGCTGCAACTTCACATCCTTTAGCTACAGAGGAAGCATTAAAAATACTCAAAATAGGTGGAAATGCAGTAGATGCTTCAATTGCTGCCTCGATTGTTTTATCTGTAGTAGAGCCTAATGCAACGAGTATTGGTGGCGACTGTTTTGCAATAGTTAAAATGGATAACAAGGATCCTGTATCTTTTAATGGATCAGGTTTAGCGCCTGAAAAATTGAATTATGATTTTTTTAAGGATAAGCATATTGATAAAATTGGATTAACTAGTCCACATTCAGTCACAATTCCTGGTGCACTTAATGCTTGGGAAAAAATTCATAAGGAATTTGGTAAGCTAGATTTTGAACGATTATTTTTAGGTGCAATTGATATAGCAAAGAATGGCCATAGAGTTACAAAAGTCGTATCAAATGCTTGGAAAAATAGTTTGAATAAAATCAATGGTAATGAAAATTCAAAAAAAATTTTTTTGAAAAATGGTCGTACTTATCAAGAAAATGAATTAATGAAAAATATTGCTTTAGGAGAAACACTTGAAGCAATTAGCAAAAAAGGGAGTAAAGAATTTTATGAAGGAGAAATTGCAAAAGATATAATTGAAACTTTAAATGAATTAGGTGGTGTACATACTTTTGAGGATTTTTCAAAACAGAGTACAATAAGATCAGATACAATCAAATCTAACTATAAGGGTGATTTTATTCATCAATGCCCTCCCAATGGTCCTGGTGTTACAGTATTGATTATGATGAAATTATTAGAAAAACTAAATATTCAAAATTATAAATTTAATAGCACAGAAAGATTCCATCTTGAGGCAGAAGTTACAAAACAAGCTTATAAAGTTAAAGAAACTATTTTAGGCGATCCAAATTTTGTTAACTTTAATTTAGAAGAAATTTTAAGTGATGAAAATATTGAGCAAATTTTTAATAAAGTTAACTTAAATTCATGCAGTGACGTTGGTGACTTAAATATTCCAGCTCATCCAGAAACAATATATTTAACAGTAGTAGATAAGGATTTAAATAGTGTATCAATAATCAATTCTGTTTGTTATGTATTCGGATCAGGTATTACTACAAATAAAAGTGGAATACTTTTACATAATAGGGGTACAAATTTCAGAGTAGAAAATGGACATCCAAACTGTATAGCAGGCTTAAAAAGACCGTTACACACTATTATTCCTGGTATGCTTATTGATAAAAACAACAAAGCAACATTAAGTTATGGCGTTATGGGAGGCCAATATCAACCCGTGGGACAAGTTCATGTTTTAAATAATATGATTGATTTTGGAATGGGACCACAAGAAGCTTTGAGTTTTCCAAGAGCTTTTCATTTTAATAATATTTACAAACTAGAAAAAACTGTTGATAAAGAAATTTTACATGGACTCAAAGAAATAGGTCATAATGTAGAATATTTTGATGGTACACATGGTGGGGGCCAAGCAATAAAAATAAATAGAAGTGAAGGTGATCTCTTGGGTGGATCAGATCCTAGAAAAGATGGGTATGCAAAAGGATATTAATACTCATCGAAGAATGATGTAAAACTAATTCCAAAGAATTAAAAGTTTAAAGATATATCTCTATGAACTGAATTACACCTTGCAACAAATTTAGCCTGTTCTTTAGTTAATCTGTTTTGAAGTCTTAGACCAATATTATGTTTGATAACATCATTATATTTAATTAATTCAGGCATCAAATTCTTATTAGCATCATCTCTCCATGAAACTTCTAAATTGAAAAGATTGAAAGTTTCTGAACTTACTTCAGTTAATTTTTGCTCATCTACCTCATCATTATCTATAACAGATATTAGGTCATCTAATTTATTTGCAAATTCTTCAGTTCCAGAAATTTCTCCTAGTTTTTCAAAAAGATTATCAATTACTGATATTGAGTTTTCGTAATTTTTATTATCAATATTATATTTTAATTCTTTTATTTCTGATGAAAGTTCTTTTAATTTTTCATTATCATTTATAAACATTACTATTTGATCCAAAGTTTCATAAGCTTCATCAACATTTTTTCTATACCTTTTTGTTCTTGTGTTTTTTGCTTTGTGCAGTATTTCAAACTCTCCATTTTTAGCTTTCCAACTTTCAGGAACTTTATCTTGAAGTTCTTTAATTTCTAGCTCGTAATTCTCGATCTTTAATTCTAATTTATTTTTATTTGATAAGTTATCATCATCTAAATTTCTAATTTCAGCTTTTATTTTTTTAATTTTCTGGTCTATTTTTCTAATTTTTTTCTCAATTTTTCTTACATTGAAATGCAAGTCCCTATAATCTTTTGTGAATAATTCATATTCTTCCTCTGTTTTTTGAAGTTTTTTAACAATAGCAAAAGTCCCAAGCGCATTATCAAAATGCTCTTCAAAAATATCTAATTTATCCATTGGAAGATTAGCGGGAGTTAATTTCTGCATGTCTTTTATTGCATTAGTAATTCTTTGTTCTTCAGTGTTGTAAATCGCAAATTTGTACTCTTGTAAGCAATATTGTAACTTTGGATTCATCGGTGGTGGAGCAACGTTTGACGTTAAATATGTTCTTGCTGGTAGATAGTTTACTAATGATGGATAGAAACCAACAATTCCAAGACCTATTAATTGTAAAATAATAAATGGAACAACACCTCTCCAGATATTTAAAGTAGTAACAAGTTTTGAAGCTACACCTTTTAAGTAAAATAATGCAAAACCAAATGGTGGTGTTAAAAATGAAGTTTGTAAATTTACCCCAATCATTACACCAAGCCAAATTGCACTTACATTAGCTCCTGGTTCAGCTAATAATATCGGAGCAATGATAGGAACAACAACAACGGCTATTTCTATAAAATCAAGAAAGAAACCTAGTAAAAAAATCACTGCCATTACAACAATAAACTGTGTCCAAAATCCCCCTGGCAAATCTTGAAGAAAATCTCTTACTAAAAACTCCAAATAATTCCAATTAAAAAAGTAATAGTAAAAAATCCTGTGATAAAAATTGCTGTAAGATCTCTAGTTTCTACAGCCTTAATATTTAAATTATAATTCTTAGATAAAATATAAATTGGAATGACAGATAAAATTGCAATTATAATTGGATAGTAAGCATCTTTTTTTCCTTTATGTAAACGATAACCAGCCATCATGGTTGCACCTATTGCTCCAATTGATCCAGCTTGATTAACGGTTGCAATACCCAAAAGTATAGATCCTAAAACCGCGAAAATTAAAGCAAGGGGAGGAATAATTACTATTAATACCTTAATCCAAAATTTTGAGTCAAAATTTCCTTTAAATGGAACAGGAGGAGCTGCCTTAGGATTTAATCTTGCATAAATAAATACATAAAGCATGTATAAGCCAACTAGAACTAAACCAGGCAATAGTGCTCCCAAAAACATATCTCCTGCAGAAGTAGAACCAACTCTAAATTCTCCTGGCATATTAAATTCACCAGTTAAAATTTTATAATCAGTCTGACGCATAGTATTTGCAACATCAGCTGCACTTGCCAATTGATCGGCAATAATAATTAATACAATTGAAGGAGGTATAATTTGTCCAAGAGTTCCTGAAGAACAAACGATTCCACTTGCTAGACTTTTATCATATTTATTATTAAGCATTGTGGGTAGTGATATTAGTCCCATTGCTATAACTGTTGCACCAACAATACCTGTGGTAGCTGCAAGTAATGCTCCAACAAAAATTACTGATATTCCTAGACCTCCAGGGATGGGTCCAAATAACTGCCCCATTGTAACTAAAAGATCTTCCGCAATTTTTGATTTTTGCAACATGATCCCCATGAAAATAAATAAAGGAATTGCAATTAAAGTATCAGTTTCTACATCCCAGTAGTTACTCCTAAAATTTGTAATACCAGCGGTTAACCATTCTTTAGGGCCATCAACAGCAAAATAAGCACTGCTGTCCCCTGCAAACAAATAACCAAAAAAAGCTGCAAGCCCAATTGAAATTATTGCAGATCCAGGTAGAGCAAAAGCTACAGGAAAACCAGAAGCTAAAGCACCAATCATTATAATTACAAGTAAAGCTAAAAATAAGTGTTCCATTTTTTAGTTCTTTAAAAGTTTGTGACTACTACTCATAAAGTAGCTAGTAAATTGAGTTAACATGCTTACAGCAAATACTGCTAAATAAACTGCCATCAAGTAAAGCAAATATAATCCATTTGAACCTTGTTGAGTGATTTCAAATGAAATTACAGGGCCATTAATGATACTAGCTTTACCACCCATACCTAAAAATATTACAATCAAACATAAAGGAATTCCCAGAATTAATGAACCAATTGCATTAGTCCATGCTTTTTTACGTTCACTAAAACCAGTATAAAGAACATCAACTCTAACATGGCCCTCGTGAATTAACGCATATGCGCTTGCAAACAAATAAAGGGCAGCATACCAAAAACGAACAAGATCACCCTGAAATGCTTGTTCATACTGAAATATGAATCTTGAGAGAACTATCAAAAATTCACTTCCAACAACTAAAACTGCTAACCAAATAAACCCTACGGATCTAGTGAAATAACCAATTACAAAAGAGGCTAATATTAAAGGAAAGTGAATATATGTAATTCTGAAAGCAGGTTTAACTAAATTAATTTTAACTTGCTCTCCAAAAATTGGCTCAACTAATTTTTCTACAACCATGAATGAGATTAAAAAATCTGCTACTCCAACAATTAATACTGCCCAGAAAGAGGATCTTACAACGTAGGCTGTAATTTTTGTTAAGATCTCAGAATCTGTTTGTAATGTTTGTTTTATAGACTTCAGAACAAAAAATATTACTCCTATAAAAGAAGCAAAATAAAATAGTAATTGAGTATATGATAAGTTTATTGCAAGCCCCTCTAAAGGCTTATTTAATTTTTTAAATCCAAATAATTCATAATGAGCAAAAAGCTTTTTAACTCCTGGCCATTCAAACCAAACTGTTAAAACATTATTTATTAAAAAAACTAGAGTTAAAGCTAAGATAGAATAACTAAATATTCTTATTAAAATAGATAAGTTATTTTTCTCAACCATATTTAAAATCTTTTAGTGATATATAAAAAGAGGGCCCATTTAAGGGCCCTCTAATATTAATTAGAATTAAATTATACTCCTAATGCTCTATTTCTTTGAGCAACATATGGCCCGTCAGACAAGTTAGTCCAAGCACCAATTTCCTTACGACCTTTAACAAAGGCAGCATGTACTTTTTTAGCAAGAGCACTATGTTGTTGAACTTCATCGAAAACTTCAGCAGCACCTTTAGCGAAAGCATCGTAAACTTTATCATTAAACTTCTCTAGTTTAACTCCACTTTCGTTAACTAATCGTGCTAAGGCAGCTCCGTTTTTAGCATTGTATTCGGCCATTGTAGTTGTGTCAGCCCAATCACATGCAGTTTTAATAATTAACTGATCTGATTTTGACAAACTAGTAAACCAAGATTTGTTCACTCCACAAGCTAGTGTAGATCCTGGTTCATGCATTCCTGGATAGTAATAATACTTAGCAGCTTCCTGGAACTTCATAGCTTCATCATTCCAAGGTCCTACCCATTCAGTTGCATCAATTGCTCCAGACACAAGGTTTTCATAAATTTGTCCACCAGGAAGTGAAATTGGAGAACCACCAAGTTTTCCAAGAACTTGTCCACCTAAACCAGGCATACGCATTTTTAAACCTTTAAAGTCATTAGCTGATCTAATTTTTTTGTTAAACCAACCGTTCCTAGGCCTGGAAAATCTCTAGGCCAAGTAGCTACCATAGAAGCTTCGACTCTTTCTTTGGCAACTGCTGGAGCAGATAAAGCAACAGCAGCAACACCAGTTGCAGCTGCAGTTTTAAAGAACTTACGTCTTGAAGGTGATTTAGAAACCTTCAATGATTTTTTTTCTTTAATCATTAGTCTCTCCTCATATAAGTTAATTAACTTTAGCAAGTTAATTACAAATATATGTTTAAGTCTATAACAAAAATAGCTAAACCTAATGGTATTACAATCTGAGGTAGTAAATTAGAGTTTAATTAAAATTATTTTTTGTCAAAGAATGCTTCGTAGACCATCATGAAAATTGCAATTGCCATCAAAATATAAACTGGCAAGACATCAAAGAAACCAATCATGGTTGATCTTGTTAAAGTGGTAGCCAAGCCAACCAGAAATGCAGTTGCAAGTAAAGTTCCTAAAAATACTGTAAATTTTTGCATTTAATTATTACATTCCTTTTCTAGCCAATTAGCAACACCTAAAAATCTATGATCATCAAATTTTGCACCAATTAATTGAACACCTAATGGCATTTTGCCTTCTCCTTGTAATAGAGGCAGAGAAATACATGGAGTTCCTAAATAAGACCATACTTTATTGAATTCTGCTGAGCCAGTACTCTTCAAGCTTTTTGGAGCAACACCTGGACTAGAAGGTGATAATACCCCATGATAATCTTCAAATACTTCTTCATAAGACTCATAACTTCTTTTCATAAAATCTATGGCTTCTGCATACTCTTTTGCTGAATGTTTATTGCCTTTGACAATGGCATCTTGCATGAATTTAGATAATTTTTTTTTATACTTTTTATAATATAATCCAAAATTGTTCGCTAAATCTGTTTCATGAATTATCTGATGATATTTATGAATGTCTTTAAAATAAGATGGTGTATCGAAAATTTCGATATTTTTTTTAAAAGATTTAATAAAATATTCAAAAGCTTCTCTAGATTTTTTTTCAATATTTTTCCAATGATCTGTTTTATAAAAAATAAATTTTGGTTCAAATAATGGTCCCTTTTTTGTTTCTTCAAGTATACCATCAGCTGAATAATAAACAGTTGCAGTATCAAATTTATCTTTTTTAATTAAAACTTTTGCAAGTAGTGCTACATCCTCAACTGTTTTACCAAATAAACCAATATGATCTAATTTTTCGGAAGTTTTAAGCACTCCATTTCTTGATATAAGTCCATAAGTTGGTTTGTACCCAACAACACCACAGTAAGATGCTGGTCTTATAACTGAACCACCTGTTTGAGATCCTATTGATAGAGGTGCCATAAATGATGCAACAGCAGCAGCAGAACCACTTGATGAACCACCTGGAGTTCTAGTATGATCATGTGGATTAGTTGTTTTTGGTGGACCAAGATAAGCTAATTCAGCTGTAGCAGTTTTTCCCATTACAATTGCACCAGCTGCTAAAAGCAAATCGATAATTTCTGCATTTTGTGAATAAGATTTTCCTTTCCTAATAACTGTTCCACATTCTGTTGGCATATCAACTGTTCCAACAATATCTTTTACAGCTATAGGAATACCATGCAAAGGTCCTGTAGGTTTTCCCGATCTTCTGTATTCATCAGCCTCTGCAGCTTTTTCTAGTAAAAGTTTTTTATCAAAATGTGCCCAAGCTTTTACGTCTTTTTCAAATTTTTCTACTCTCTCAATATATCTTTCACAAAGTTCAACAGATGTAAGTTGTGAATCTTTAATTTTTGAAACAAGCTCTTCAGCCTTCAAAGAAAATATATTGGTCATTTAATTTTTACTGTGCAAATAATAATTCTGGTAGCCATAGTGCTATTCCTGGAAACATATACATCAAAAACATTGCAAAAATAACAATTGCTAAAAATGGCATGATGCCTCTAAATATATCTAAAAGTTCCACAGCTGTTTTTTGAACGCCTTTTAAATAATATGCTGACATTGCCATCGGTGGAGTTAAAAAGGATGTTTGAAGATTTAATGCAATTAACATGGCAAAGAAGTATGGATTAACTCCAAATACTTCTAGCAGGGGTAAAAATATAGGCACAAAAATAATTAAAATTTCTGTCCATTCAAGAGGCCAGCCTAAAAGAAAAATTATAATTTGGGTGATCACTAAAAATTGCCATGTTGAAATATTTATTGACGTGAAAAAATGTTCAAATACTTCATGTCCACCTAGATAAGAAAATACAGATGAAAAAGTCCAAGAACCTATAAACAACCACATAATCATTGCAGTTGTTTTAGCCGTTAAAAATACTGACTCTTTGAAATTTTGCCATTTTAAGGTTTTATAAAACCAGGATAAAATTAAAGCCCCAAATGCTCCTGCTGCTGCAGCTTCAGCTGGTGTTGCTATTCCAGCTAAAATTGTGCCAAGAACCAACATTATTAATCCAAATAAAGGAACAAAAGATACTAGTACCTCTTTTAAAATTTCACCTGTTGGCGGGATGTCTTCTTTTGGTGGTCTTGGTGCTATTGAAGGATTTAACCAAGCCCTTGTAACTGCGTAAGCAATATAAAGACCAGCTAATAATAATCCTGGAAATATTGCAGCCGCAAAAAGTCTTAATGGTGATAATTGTGCAATCACCGAATAAACAATTAGCATAATACTTGGAGTGATTAAAATACCCAAGCATCCACCGGAGCAAATAATTCCTGAAGCAAATTTTTTATCATATCCAGCTTTCACCATTGCTGGCCACGCCAGTAGTCCCATTAGAGTAACAACTGCTCCGATAATTCCTGTTGCTGTAGAAAATAAAGTACAAGTAATCAAAGCAGCTACAGCCATCGATGCAGGAAGTCTATGAGCAGCTAATCTTATTGCAAAGAATAGCTTTGCAACTATTCCTGCTCTTTCAACTAAATAACCCATAAATAAAAATAATGGTACAGCTGTAAGAACATTGTTATCCATAACTGTGTATGTGTTTTGAACAAATAATTGGAAAATTCTGTTATCAAAAATATGCTCCATCATTGTTGCATCAAAATAAGCGTAATAACCAAAGCCAATCCCCATCGCCATTAATGTAAATGCAATTGGAAAGCCTAAAAGAACTGCAAACAAAAATAGTCCCATCATTAAAATAGCTACCTCTGGATTAGTAAGACTAAATAACATTTTCTTTGTCCTCCTCTTGAGAAGTTCTCATCAACATTTGCTCTGTTTCCTCTGCAACAACCATTCTTGCTGGCCACATTCCTGTTTTAATACAAATTATAGATCTAAACACCTCAGCAATACCCTGAATTACTAATAAAGTGCCAGCTGCAGGTATCATAGTTTTAACCATATAGATTTGGATTTGTGCTGGACTACTCCAACTAGTCTCTTTTATTTTCCAAGCTAAGGCTGCATATTCGTATCCATAAAATGCTAAAGCAACGACACCTGGAAAAAAGAATATAAAATATAAAACTAAATCAATCCAAGCTTGGGTTTTCTGTTTAAATAATCTGTAAATTACGTCTCCTCTTACATGAGCCTCTGTTGCTAAACAGTATGCACCTGACATCATTAAAATTGCTCCGTACATCTGCATACTAAAATCAAAATTCCACAAAGTCGGCTTATTAAATACATAAGCCATTACAACTTCATAAACTGTTCCTCCCATTAAAATTACGATACACCAAGAAAATGCTTTACCCATTGAAGTACTAAGCGTGTCTGCAAATTTAATGAAGTTTTCCATCACCAACAATTATATTAAATTAGTCTAAAAAAAAAGGGGGTTTTTAAACCCCCTTTTTATAATTTTTTTTAAAGTTAATTAGATTTTAACTTTCTCAATTGGTCCAAACTCATTTTCATAAGCTAATTTGTAGTTCGGTTGATTCATCAACAGATACTTCATTGTTCTCTTAGCGTATGCTTTTTGTGAGTCTACTACTTTTTTGAAGAAAGCATCTTTACCAGAAAACTCACCAACAACTTTATCCCAACCTTTTAATTGTTCAGCCAAGATAGCGTCTGATGTTTGGTAAACATTAACCTTATGCTCATTCATTAACTTAGCTAAGTCAGCTGAATATCTAACCAATGCTTTAAAGTAGTTATCTGAGTTTGCAGCGTAAGCAGCATTTTTCAAGATAGCTTGATGAGCAGGTGAAAGGCTGTCATATCTCTTCTTATTAATCGGCACTTCAAACATTTCCTGAGACTGGTGGAAACTTCCTAAGTGGTAATGTTTAGAGACATCTTGCATTCCAAACTGTGAGTCTGATGTAGGGTTGTTAAACTCAGCAGCATCAATCAAACCAGTTTTCATAGCTGGTTGAATTTCACCACCTGGTAATTGTCTTACAACCATTCCCATAGCAGTTAAAACGTTAGTCGCAAGACCAACTGTTCTATACTTCATTCCTTTAACATCAGAAACTTTTGTTACATTCTTTTTAAACCAACCAAATGGCTGAGCAGGCATTGGCATATGGAAGAAACCGTAGTAGTTAAAACCTACACTCTTAACAGCTTCGTCATATAGCGCTCTTCCTCCACCATACTCCATCCATCCCATAACTTCTTGAGATGACATTCCGTAAGATGGTCCAGTTCCAAAAAGTGAAGCAGCAGGATTTTTTCCATACCAATATGCTGTCACCCAGTGACCCATATCAACAACCCCAGAACTTACTGCTTGTCCAATTTCAGAAGTTTTTACAACTGCTCCAACTGGTTGAACATCAATTTTAAGTTTACCATCTGACATATCGCTAACCATTTTTGCGTAATCAGATGCCATTTCAAAAAAGATGTTTGCGCCTGAAGGCCAAGCTGCTTGCATCTTTAGAGTAATGTGTCCAGCTCCTAAAGCTAGGTTTGGCATTGCTACAGCTGCTGTCGCTGCTGCACCAGTCGCCGCTGCTGCTTTGAAGAACTTTCTTCTTGAAGGAGTTTTAGAACCCCTCAATGATTTTTTATTCTTAATCATTTATTCTCCTCTTAGTTAATTAACTGAGGAAATTTAAACATAGATTCAGTTTAGAGTCTTTCTAAAATCTGTGCCAAAATGACCCATATTGAACAAAATTTCAAAAAAATTTCAATTACTAGTAGAACTAAAGGTTTAAATTAATTTATTGTCCTCATAAACACAGCATTTCTCAGCGGGAATATGAAGTTTAACAT
>LULQ01000639.1_pt1 | contig 12717 bp, 14 predicted proteins | sample 728091 | NCBI WGS metagenome assembly LULQ01 (sample SAMN03860285, study PRJNA289734) | marine metagenome | biome: seawater column; feature: ocean; material: water; isolation source: Red Sea water column Station 149 - depth 10m | place: Saudi Arabia: Red Sea | collected 2011-10-15 | depth 10 m
AAAAATGAAATTATGGATGTTAATCGTGAATCTGTCTTAAAAATTAGTAGTGAATTTAGCATAAACAAAATGATTCATGGACATACTCATAGACCCTTCATTCATAAAGATGAAAACCTTGTAAGAGTGGTCTTAAGTGATTGGGAAAATGAGGTTAACTATGCAACGGTAATTGATGGAGAGATTTCTTTAGAAACTTTTTAAGCTTTTTTCTGCTCGAGAGGATCTTTAAAGTACTTTGAATAATGAGCATCAGATAAAGCTAAAAGTTCTTCTTCTAAATCTCTTTTAAGTATTTCTAGGCTCATGCTTTCATCATGAAAAGTTATTCCAAAATCACTCAGATCTTCAAAACTTTCACTTACAAGTTTAATTAAATCGAAAGTTTGGCAGTACTCATTAAGATCTGTTTTTATTTTTAAATCTAATTCGGCGATTTTTGTAGATAGTTTTTTTGAGTTTATTTTTTTTATTTTTGAATAAATAATTTGAGTTTTTAAAGATTCCAATCTCGTCCAAATTGCATCTTTTTCATCTTCGTCGTATTTATTCCAGTTGATTACCTCAAAGTAAAACCTTTTGCACCCCCTACAAACTTCGTCTCCATATGTCGTAGAACATATTCCAACGCATGGGGTTCTAGTCTTCTTCTGCATAAAGGGTATACTAGCAACTTTTTTAGGGGTTTATGTTAGAAGCATATAAAAAAATTGAAAAAGAAAGAGCCGAACTTGGCATTCCGCCAGAACCACTCGATGCTGAACAAACTGCTGATCTTGTTGAGCTAATCAAAGAGAACTCTGATGACGGAGAATTATTACTAGATCTATTAATCAATAGAGTTCCTGCTGGAGTAGACGATGCTGCCTATGTAAAAGCAGCATTTCTTAATGATATCGCCACAAAAAAGATCACATGTGATTTGATTGATCCCACAAAAGCTACTTTTTACCTAGGAACTATGCTCGGTGGTTACAATGTTGAACCTCTTATTAATCTTCTCGATGATGACGAATGTGGAAATGAGGCTGTTAAAGCACTTTCACAGACTTTATTGGTTTTCGATGCATTCAATGACGTAGCAGAAAAATCAAAAGATTCTTCGAATGCAGCAAAAGTTTTAAAATCTTGGGCAGAAGCAGAATGGTTTACATCCAAACCTGAAGTTCCCCAATCAATAACTACGACTGTTTTTAAAGTTCCTGGCGAAACAAACACTGACGATCTTTCTCCTGCACCGGATGCTTGGTCAAGACCAGATATTCCATTGCATGCTTTGGCGATGTACAAAATGCCAAGACAAGGTTTGTCTAATGATCCTCTTGGAGAAATAAAAAAATTAAAAGAAAAAGGTCATCCTGTATGTTTGGTAGGTGATGTCCTTGGTCCCAAATAAAAGAACAGGAGGCATATGCATAGGAACCAAAATAGCTCCTATTTTCTTTAATACAATGGAAGATGCCGGCACTCTTGTTTTCGAAGCAGATGTTGAAAAAATGGAAACTGGTGATGTGATAACAATATTTCCTCACGAAGGAAAAATTGAAAATGAGAGCTCTGAAAACATATCGTCTTTTGAACTTAAGTCAGAAACTTTTCTAGATGAAGTAAGAGCTGGCGGAAGAATACCGCTGATAATTGGTAGAAGCTTGACTGATAAAGCCAGGGACTTTTTGAACTTGCCAGCAACAGATGTATTTGTGAGACCGGGGAAAGCAGATGAATCAAACGACGGCTATACTCTTGCTCAAAAAATTGTTGGTAAAGCTTGTGGTGTTGAAGGCATCAGACCTGGCACCTATTGTGAACCAATTATGACTACAGTTGGTTCTCAAGATACCACTGGACCAATGACTAGAGATGAACTTAAGGAACTAGCTTGTTTGGGTTTCACATCTGATTTAGTTATGCAGTCTTTTTGTCATACCGCAGCATATCCTAAGCCTGTTGATATAGAAACACAGCACACTTTGCCAGAATTTATCAAAACGCGTGGTGGAGTTGCTTTGCAGCCCGGAGATGGGATCATTCATTCTTGGTTAAATAGAATGTTACTTCCAGATACTGTTGGAACCGGGGGAGATTCCGGTAAGGTTTTCTGGAGAAATGCAACCTGGAATAACTCTTAGAGACCTTGTAAACGCTATTCCTTATGCAGCTATTCAAAAAGGTCTTCTCACTGTTGAGAAAGAAGGAAAGAAAAATATTTTCTCTGGTAGATGTCTTGAAATTGAAGGATTACCAAATTTAAAAATTGAACAAGCTTTTGAGTTATCCGATGCTTCTGCAGAAAGATCTGCATCTGGATGTACTGTTCTTTTAGATGAAGAACCAATTTTAGAATATCTAAAATCAAATATAGTTCTTTTGAGGTGGCTGATCTCTGAGGGATATGGAGATGCAAGGACCTTGGAAAGAAGAGCTCAAAAAATGGAACAATGGATTCAAAATCCTGTCTTACTTAAACCAGATAATAATGCCAAGTATGCAGCCACAATTGAAATTGATCTAAATGAAATAAAAGAACCTCTTTTAGCTTGTCCAAATGATCCAGACGATATAAAAACACTTTCTGAAATTGGAGAAGATAAAATTGATGAGGTATTCATCGGTTCTTGTATGACAAATATTGGCCATTTCAGAGCTGCTGGAAAACTTTTAAAGGATACCTCTTCGCTTCCAACAAGATTATGGATTTCTCCTCCCACCAGAATGGATAAGTTTCAACTTGAACAGGAAGGCTTCTATGATATTTTCAAAAAAGCTGGGGTAAGAACTGAAGTTCCTGGATGTTCTTTATGTATGGGTAATCAAGCAAGAGTTGAACCTAATGCAACCGTCGTATCAACCTCAACAAGGAACTTTCCAAACAGACTGGGTGATGGCGCTGATGTATATCTCGCTTCGGCGGAACTTGCAGCGATTTCATCTATACTTGGAAAACTTCCCACCAATGATGAATATCAGAGTTTTATGTCTGAAATAAATACTATGTCAGCTGACATTTTTCGATACATGAATTTTAATGAAATCAAGAGCTATAAAGATGCAGCTGATAATGCAAAACTTCCAGCTGTGACTATTGAATCTAATTAGATTTTATTTGAATCAGATCTCAAGACCTCAAGATTTTTCAAGTAATCAGAAGAAACTTGATCATCTAAATATTCACCATCAAAGATAGAGGTTTCAAAATTTTCTATCTCTTTATTTCCTTCTTTAGCGCTTCTAATAAGATCTTCTAAATTTTGATAAACCAGCCAATCGGCTCCTATATATTCTGCAATTTGATCTTCATCTTTTTGATGAGCAATCAACTCGGTAGTTGCAGCCATATCAATTCCATAAACATTTTGAAATCTAATTGGAGGTGCTGCAGATGCAAAAAAAACTTTTTTTGCTCCAGCTTCTCTAGCCATTTCTACTATTTGCTTACTTGTAGTTCCTCTAACAATTGAATCATCTACAAGAAGAACATTTTTACCTTCAAATTCCATAGTAATTGGATTAAGTTTTCTCTTAACAGATTTTCTTCGCATCTCTTGTTTGGGCATGATAAACGTCCTTCCGATATATCTATTCTTCACAAAACCCTCTCTGTAAGGTAAACCAAGTTTCTTTGCTACTTCGTTTGCTGATGTTGTGCTGCTTTCAGGGATGGGTATAACTACATCTATTTCGTGTTCAGGATACAGACCAAGTATTTTTTCGCCAAGGTAAGTGCCCATTCTTTGTCTAGCTTTATGAACAGATACTTTATCAATAACTGAATCAGGTCTAGCTAAATAAACGTATTCAAAAATACACGGGCTGTGCTTTGCTGCCTTTTGACTTTTGGATCTGCTCATTTTTCCTTCTTTTGAAATAAAAATTGTTTCACCAGCCGCAATGTCATCAATGATTTTAAAATCAAGTGCGTCAATTGCTGCGCTTTCGGAGGCAATCATATATTCTGCCCCCATAAGATCCTCATCCCTCTTACCTATGATTAAAGGTCTTATTCCGTGGGGGTCTCTAACTGCTACTAATCCCACATTGTTGATCATAATTATTATTGAGTATGCTCCAGATAATCTTGATTGCATCCTTGTAACAGCCTCGAAAATTTCTTCTTTAGAAGGTTGAACACCTCCAATCTGTTGCAGCTCATGAGCAAAAATATTAAGGATTACTTCTGAATCTGAATTTGTATTTAAGTGCCTTCTATCAGTCTCAGCTAGTTCTTCGCATAGAGAATCTGTATTCACTAAATTCCCATTGTGAACAATACTTATACCGTATGGTGAATTTACATACATAGGTTGAGCTAACTCCCTTGAAGCCCCACCGGCAGTGGGGTATCTAACATGTGCAATACCAATTTTCCCAGTGAGTGACTGAATATGATGCTCTCTAAAAACCTCTCTAACTAGGCCAAGTTGTTTTCTTGAATTTAATCTTTTTTCCTCTGAAGTAGCTATACCAGCTGCATCTTGCCCTCGATGCTGAATTACTGTGAGAGCCTCATAAAGATCTGAAGCAACCTCGTTTTTTGAGACAATCCCTACTACACCGCACATTTTTATTGAATCTTTTTGTTTATAGAATCTAGATTTTCTTGAAGTGGAAATTTTACCCCTTTAATTTTTTCAGGAACATCATATTCTTCAATTAATTTTGAAATTTCGATGATATGGTAAGAAAAATAACTTTCCTCCCACCATTCTTTATTTGCTAACTCTTCCTTTGAAATCAAAAAAATAAATACTAAAACAACTAAGGCTCTCAATGCTCCAAAAGCTGATCCTAAAAACCTATCAAAAAATGAAAGACCGATAAGCTTCATTCCTTTTGAAATAATATTTCCAATAAGTCTGAATATAATAAAAGCACAAATAAAAATAATGATTGAACTTAAAATTTCTTTAGTGAATTCATTAAGGTTATTTAAAGGCAATACCGAAGATAAATTTAGTCTAAAGAAATATGCAAGAAAAATTGAACCTACCCACTCAACCACAGAAAATATTTCTTTTATTAAACCTTTAAAAGTTCCTACAACAAGAGAAAAAATAAATATTCCTGCCAATAAGAAATCAATCCAATTTAAAGAAATATCTCCTTCAAGAATATCCATGATTGATTCTACATCATACTAAATTTGATTCTAGAAACTCTCCGACTAAATAGAATGATCCATAAATAATTATCGCATCGAATTCATTTTTATTTTTTATTTTCTTATAAGTAACTTCTAGACTTTCACCGTAAGAACCAATACTTTCATTATTTACTGATGCTAAGAATTGCTTTGGATTAATTAATCTTCTTTCTTTACATCTAGGAAAATGCCAACAGTCAATTATTTCTTTAAGAGGAGAAATAAGATCATAACTATTCTTTGAAGATGCGAAAATTGCAGCAGTTTTTTTACCTTCAATTTTTTTTAGGAGTTCTTTTTTTAATTTCTCTAATGCAGACAAGTTGTGGCAAACGTCTAGCAAGATATATGGATCTTCTGAGATAACTTCACATCTTCCTTTAATAGAAAAAGAATCCAAAGCTTTTTGAATTTGGTTTTCTGAAATCTTGAATCCTAAACTTAAGAATGATCTTATAGCGATCGCTATAGATGATGAATCTATATTTTGTTTATCTTCAAATTTGAATTGATTCTTCTTATCAAGATATAAAATGCTTTCTTTTTTTATCTTTACTTCGAAATCTTTTTTTAAAAAAGATGAATTAGCATTTTTAATTTTGATTTCTTTTTTTAAAGAATTCGGTACATGGGAATTGCCAAAAATAAATTTTTTATTTTCTTTAATGATTCCAGCTTTTTCTTTTGCAATATTTTCTATTCCTTTCCCTAAAATTTCTTCATGATCAAGTTGAACGTTTGTAATGATAGATAGATCTGCATTTAAAATATTTGTGGGATCTAACCTTCCTCCAATGCCAATTTCTACAATCCAGAGATCAATATTCTCATCATTAAAAATTTTCATCATAGCTAAAGCTAGGTACTGGAAAAAATTAAGTGGGATATCTCCTTTGGCTGCTTTTACACTTTCCAAGGATTTCAAAAATAAGTTGTCCGATATTGGCTCACCATTTATTTTTATTCTTTCGTTAATTCGAATTAAATGAGGCGAGGAAAAAGTACCGACTTTTAAACCTTTCTGTAAACCAAATTGAGTTAATATTTCACCTGTGGTTCCTTTTCCATTGGTGCCAGAAATAAGAATAATCTTTCCTCTGGGTTGAATGTTGAGAAGATCATAAACCTTCTGAGGATTTCTAAGGCCCTTTTCAGAGCTATCTTCAGAAAAGAGGAATTTGCTTATCCAAGCTTCAAGCTTCGTCAATCTTTGGAGATAATTTTGATACTAAATTATAAATTTTTTCTTTTAATTCGGATCTAGACACAATCATATCGATCATTCCATGCTTTAAAAGAAATTCACTTTTTTGAAAACCTTCAGGTAATTTAACCCGTACAGTTTGCTCAATGACTCTTGGTCCTGTAAACCCAACCTGAGCTTTCGGTTCAGCTATATTTACATCTCCCAACATGGCAAGACTCGCTGCGACGCCTCCATAAATTGGGTCGGTAAGTACTGATATGAAAGGCAGCTTAGCTTGCTTAAGATCATTAAGAGCAGCAGCTGTTTTTGCCATTTGAAAGAGAGAAATAAGAGATTACTGCATTCTTGCTCCTCCACTTGTTGAGAAGCAAATAAAAGGTAGCTTCTTTTCGACTGCGCAATAAACTGCATCAGTAAATTTTTGACCTACCACTGAACCCATTGATCCGCCCATGAATCTGAATTCAAATGCTGCGGCGACCATTTCTCTGTCTTTGACTTTACCGTAAGCGGATATAATGGCTTCCTTTTCGTTAATTTTATTTTTAGATTCAGAAATTCGGTCTTTGTACTTTTTAGTATCTTTGAAATCTAGCCAATCCTTGGTTTCTATGTCTTCTGAAATTTCTTGATACTCATTATTATCAAAGAAATAGCTCAATCTATGCCTTGCTCCAATTCTTATGTGATGGTCGCAGTTCGAGCAAACATAAAAATTTTCTTCTAAATCTGGTCCATAAATTATCTCATTACAATTTGGGCAACTCTGCCAGAGCCCTTGAGGGATTGGACTAGGTCTTTCTTCAGGATTTTGTCTGATAAAGGAAGGAAGAATTTTATCAAACCATTTTTTCATTTTTTTCTAACATCCCTTCTAAACTTTCTTAGAGACTTTTCTAAAAAATTCAGTGAGTCATTCAATCTAAAATTATTTTGCTGAACAATATCAATTAATCTACTTCCAATAACCACACCATCAGATATTTTTGACATTTTTTGAGCAATCTCCCCTTCTTTTATTCCGAATCCTACCACAACAGGAAGTTTTGTTTTTGATTTGATGTATTTAACGTTATCTTGCACTTCTTTAAAATTTGAAAGTTTAGCTCCTGTTACTCCCCTAAAAGAGACATAATAGAGAAAACCACTAGAAAATTTCACTATTTTTTCGATTGTTTTTTTGGGTGTTGTAGGAGAAATTAGCCTGATTAAATCCAAATCAACATCTTTAAGTTTATTATAAAAAAATTCGCTTTCTTCGTAGGGCAGATCCACAATGATCAAACCATCAACTCCAGCATTTTTTATTTTTTTGAACAGACTCTCTCCTTGAGAGAGAAAATTATTCATGTAACCCATGAGTACAATGGGCTTATCTTGATTATGGATTCTCAACTCCTTAACTAAAGATAATATTTTTTTAAAGCTAATATCGGAGCTTAGTGCTCTCTCATGAGAGCGCTGAATAACAGATCCTTCAGCCATAGGAAAAGAGTCTTTGATTCTTCCCATTTTAGATCAGAAATTTATTCCATCAGCTTTCGCCACTGATTGCATGTCTTTGTCTCCTCTGCCAGATAAATTGACAACCACAATGTCTGATTTTTTCAACTTTTTAGCATTTTTAGACACCCAGGCTAAGGCATGTGAAGTCTCTAACGCTGGCATTATTCCTTCAACTCGACTTAAATCATGGAAAGCTTTAAGAGCCTCTTTATCTGTAGCTGCTTCATAATGCACTCTGCCCATATCTTTCAAGAAAGAATGTTCAGGACCTACCCCAGGATAATCTAGCCCAGCTGAAACTGAATGGGTTCCCAAAATTTGACCGTCTGAGTTTTGCATTAAATAAGTTTTCATTCCATGCAGCACTCCTGGAGATCCATCGCTTAAGGGTGCAGCATGCTTACCTGAACTTAACCCAGATCCTGCGGCCTCGACTCCAATTAAATCTACCTCTTTGTCCTTAATAAAAGGATAAAAAATTCCCATGGCATTAGAACCTCCTCCAACGCAAGCGACTATTTTATCTGGATACCTTCCAAAAAGGGTTTTTGATTGTTTTTTTAGTTCTGTACCAACGATCGAATTGAAATCCCTAACAATCATAGGATAGGGATGAGGGCCGGCTACACTTCCAATGATGTAATGAGTATCGTCTATATAGGAAACCCAATCTCTCATGGCCTCATTCATTGCATCTTTTAATGTCGATGTCCCTGAAGAAACCGGACATACTTCTGCTCCCATTAATTTCATTCTATAGACATTCTGTGCCTGTCTTTCGATATCCTCAGATCCCATAAAAATTATGCATTCTATTCCATGACGCGCGCACACAGCTGCAGTTGCAACGCCATGTTGTCCTGCTCCGGTCTCTGCAATAATTCTTTTCTTGCCCATGTATTTTGCAAGCAAGATTTGACCAATGGTATTGTTTATTTTGTGTGCACCAGTATGGTTTAGATCTTCTCTCTTCAGCCATATTGAGCCTGTGCCATAATGTTTTGTTAATCTCTCAGCAAAATATAAAGGCGAAGGTCGTCCAACAAATTCTGAGAGATCTTTATAAAACTGCTCTTTGAATTCGTTATTATTTTTTAACTTTTCGTAAGTTGTTTCAAGCTCTTCTAAAGCATACATTAGTGTCTCAGGAACAAACTTACCTCCATATTCTCCAAAAAAACCATTTTTATCTGGCAAATTATTCTTGTCTAATTTCATATGTTAATTTTATCTAATAATTGTTTAATTAGGTCTATGTTTTTAACACCAAGTGAAGATTCAACTCCTGAATTTATATCAAGACACCATGGATTAATATCAATAGCATTATCAACATTTTCACAATTAATTCCACCAGAGAGAATAATTTTAATATCTAAATCTTTTACACTATTTATTAAGCTCCAATCAAAAGATTCTCCAGTTCCTCCTGGTTGATCTTTTTTATAGTTTTCAAACAAAATTCCAGATGCCTTTTCATATCTAATAATCTCATCGACATTAATTTGATTATTGATTCTCAATACTTTCCAAAATTCATTGTCAAAAGAATTACAGAAGTCACTCGTTTCATCTCCATGAAATTGAAGGATAGGATCTTTAAAATATGAAGAAGTTTTTTTGATGAAATCTTGATCAGAATTAACATATACACAAACTGGTCTCTTATCTTTAAATTCAAATTCTTTTACTCGTTCAAGAAATTCTGTAGAAACATTTCTTACACTTTTTTCGTAAAAAATAAATCCAAGATAATTAATATTATCCATGGAAACTAATTGTTGAAGAATATTAAAGTCATTTATTCCACATATCTTAATTAATGGCTTCATCAGATTTTATACCTATCAAAGATATTTTCTTCACAAGTATTTAATTGCAGTTCATCTGTATATTTTGGACCAAGAAAAAAAAGTCCACATGCGGGTGCAGTTTTACCTGCAATTTTCCTATCTTTCTTATCTAAAATATCTTGAATACTCATGTTATTTTCATTTTTTGCAATATCAATCAATGTTCCAACCATAATTCTCACCATATTTTGTAAAAAAGCATTTGCAATAATAGTTATTATTATAAATTCATTAAATGTTGTTAAATTAATTTCTTTTACAGTTTTAATTGGGTTTTTTGAGTTACAGTTTGAACTTCTAAATGAACTAAAGTCTTTCTCTCCCTTGAATGATTGAAGTTGTTTTTTCATTAAGTCTATATCCAGAGAATTTCTTACCCAGTAAGAATTTCTCTCTAAAAATAAAGGTTTATTTTTAGAGTTGTAAATAACATATGAATATTTTCTTTCAATTGCAGAGAATCTTGAATTAAAAGAGTTTGGAACTTTAAAAATATCTTTAACCGAAATTGTTGAGGGAAGATTTGAATTAATACCATTTATCCATTCTTTATTACTTCTTTTAATATTTGTTTCAAAGTCACATACTTGCGATAAGGCATGAACTCCAGCATCAGTTCTTCCCGAGTAATTAATCCTAGTGTTTTTATTTGTAATTTTTTTTAAAGCATCTTCAACACTATCTTGGATTGTTGGAACATCTTTTTGACTTTGAAATCCTGAAAAATCAGTTCCATCATATTCTAAGATAAATGCTAACCTCACAGCTGTTTCACTTTTTCAAGAAGATCTAAAGAAGCCTTATTTATTTCACTATTTTTGGATGTTTGAATTAAATTTTTTAAAAGTGCTTCTGCATTTTCTCTGTCACTCATTTCATAATATGTTACTGCTAAGTCAAACTGCTGCTGATCTATGTCATTTTTAATACTTAGATCGGATGGCAAAGTTGTTAAAGTTGATTTGTCATCCGATGCTTCCTCAAAATCATATTGAATTTCTTTTGCAGATCTAATATTTTTTATTTGAATAAAAATTAAAGCAAGTAGGACACCTGATGCTAGAGATATTAAAGATATAAAAATTAAATCAAAGGTCTGAAATTTATTATCTACTTCTGTGATAGGTTGCTTTGACTCTTCTATAAGCTCATCAAGGATTTCATTTTCAACATCTAATCTTATTTGTTTTGTGTTCTGCTCAATAAGAGTCTGAGGATCTAAGTCATCAAAATCTATTTGATTTTTATCTTCATTCCTAATATCTGTTTCTTTTTTATCCTTAACTTCTTCTGTTACTTTTGGTGCTGTAAGAACTAAAAGAGATTTCGAGGCAGATTGAATGCTACTAGCAAATGATTTATTCATGTCCAAAATTGATTCTTTGGCTATTTGAAAAGAAATATTTTCAATTTCATCAATTGAAGGAATTAATACATCAGTGTCCTTTCTTATGAGATTGATATTATCATCAATAAAAGCTTCCCTGTTTTATATTCACGCTTTATTTTTTCAGCCATGCTCCATACCGTTGTAATATCAGAGCTTTTAAAAATATCTATTTTTTGAATTTCTGACTCCACTTGTTCAGGTTTATTTAGAGCTACATTTTCTTTTTTAATTTCTGATAAATTTCTTTGAGATTTATATGGTTTTGAATTACTAAATGTATTTCTAATTTTTGAAGGCAGGAATATAAAAATATCTTTTGCAAAATTTTCTTTGATGAGAATTTTGAAGCTAAAATAATCTTCTATATATTCATCATCTAAAATAATAGAAAATGTTTGATAATTTCCATAATTATTTATTAAAGTATATGCAATGAATGACTCATCTATCTTGTTATTTGTCTTATATTCATTTAAAACGACATCGCCATCATTAATGCTTTCATTGTCAATTCTAAACTCTATTACCCTTTGATTTTGAGCATTAAGTTTTATCTTGGGTGAAGACAGTATTATATCTGCAAAGGCATTTAATGAGCATATTAGGGATAATAAAAATAAATATCTCAACACAACTTTTTGTTCTCTACTAAACTTTCAAGAATTTGAACGGTATTTAACGCAGCTCCCTTTCCATAAACATTGTCAGCTACTATCCACATTGAGATCCAGTTTTCATTGTTAATAGTTTGAGACCTTATCCTTCCTACAAATACCTCTTCAGTATCATTTGCGTTCTCAAGTGGAGTTGGATACTCTTGGGACTTTGGATTATCTATTACCTTAATTCCACTAGAATTGTTTAATAACTCAATTATTTGCTCTCGAGAAGTTTCTTTCTTTGTTCTTAAAAAGACTGCCTCAGAATGACCATTAATAACAGGAACTCTTACGCACGTTGCTTGCACTTCAATGTTGTTATCAAGTATTTTTTTTGTCTCCCAGACAAGTTTCATTTCTTCTTTAGTAAAATCATTCTCTAAAAAAATATCGCATTGAGGGATTACGTTAAATGCTATTTTTTTTGGATAGACTTCTTGATTAATAGACTCATCTGTAATCTGATTTTTTAATTCTTGAACTGCTTGTTTTCCAGTTCCGGATACTGCTTGATATGTAGCAATATTTAAAACATCTATTTCATATTCTTTATGGATAGGAGCAATTGCCATTAAAAGCTGAGATGTTGAGCAATTGGGATTAGATATTAAGGATGGTGTATCTAGGAGATTGATCTCATTTCCGTTTATCTCAGGAATTATAAGAGGTATATGCTTTTCGTATCTAAATTTAGAAGACAAATCTATTACATAAACTCCTGCATTAACAAAATCTTTTGCATGTTCTTCTGCAACCTTAGACCCAGCTGAAAAGATAGCCAAATTTACCTTTGAATAATCAAAATTGGTCAAATCTTCAATTTTATATTGATTATTATTGAACACTATTTCATCACCTACGGAAGTAGATCCAAGTGGATAAAAATTATTTATTTCAACATTTTTATTTTCCAGTAAAGAAATAATTTTTTTACCAACAACACCTGACGCTCCAATTAATGC
>LULQ01000825.1_pt1 | contig 12692 bp, 13 predicted proteins | sample 728091 | NCBI WGS metagenome assembly LULQ01 (sample SAMN03860285, study PRJNA289734) | marine metagenome | biome: seawater column; feature: ocean; material: water; isolation source: Red Sea water column Station 149 - depth 10m | place: Saudi Arabia: Red Sea | collected 2011-10-15 | depth 10 m
CGTGTAAAAAAATCTTTTGCTTCCAATAAATTGTAGGGTGGAACTATTTCATCTTTTTCACCATGAATTAATAAAGTTTTTGTTTTAGAAATTAATCTTAAACTAAGATCCTCTTTATCTATAATCTTTCCAGAAAATCCAACAATACAATTAAAGGGATCTTTAGAAGTTAAGCCCAAGTTTATTGACATCATGCAACCCTGACTAAATCCAGATAAACATATCTTTGAATTTTCCAAATTATATTCTGCTTTAACTTCTTCAATGTATTTTCTTAATTTATCTTCAGCTTTTTTTACTTCATTTAAAATATAATTTTTATCATTTGTTTCTAAATCAAACCATTGATAACCAATTGGATTAATTTTACATGGTTCATGTCCATTCGGACATAAGAATACTGTATTGGTTAAAAACCTTTTCCAATTCAGAGTTAACATGCTTATATCTTTTCCATCTCCACCATATCCATGAAGTAAAATTACTGCATTTTTGATGTCAGACCCATTTTCAGGTTTTATAATTGTTGATTCAAGGCAAAATGTCATAGATAAGTAATTATGTTTTTTTATTTTAAAAAGAAACTAAAATCAAAGCATGATTTCTGAAATATTTGTCAAAATTGCAGCGATTGTTTTGCTTGCAGCTGTAGCTGTAGTCTTAATTCTTGGAATTAGAACTCTTTTTAAAGGAGACGGAGATAAAAAAACATCTAACAAATTAATGCAGCTTAGAGTTTTACTACAATTTGTTGCTATAATTGTGCTTGTAGCATTAGCTTACTTTTATAAAAATTAATTTAATTCATTTAACCAATTTAAAAATTCATCACTGTTAAAATCTATTGAGCCAACAATTCTTGCAAACTCATAACCATCTTTATCAATGAATATTGTTGTGGGTATTCCTCTTAATTTTAAATTTTTTGCAATTCCAGCACCATCACCAACAAAAACTTGTAATTCTTCTATGAGCAGTTCATCAAAAAACTTCTTAGATTTACTAATATTTTCTCCACCTATATTTATTGGGATAATCTTTAATTTTTTTTCATCCTTAAGTTTTTGAAGATTACTTAAAGATGGCATTTCCTCTCTACAAGGCGCGCACCATGTTGCCCAAAAATTCAGAATAATTAATTCGGATTTAAAATCTTTCAAATTAACTTTATTTCCAGCCTCATTTAAAAAGTCAAAAAACTTAATTTTTTGTTTTTCCTCATAAATTATTAGATTTTTTATATTTGGCGCTTCTATTGAATATGAAGAGCTAAATGATATGAAGTAAAGAAATATTATTTTAATGGATATAAATATAAATTTCATAAATTTGTAATTGAATAACATGAGTAAAAATAAAAACAATAAACCAATTTGGGGTACAAGAATTAAGAAAAATGCCTCAACTTTATTTAAAAAAGTTGGTGGTTCATTACCAGTAGATAAAAGACTATTTAAAGAAGATATCGAAGGATCAATTGCTCATGTCGAAATGCTTCACAAACAGAAAATTATAAATTTCAGAATAAAGAATAAAATAATCTGGGGATTAAAAAGAATTAAAAATGAAATTGTAAAAAAAAAATTCAATTTTGATTATGATTTAGAGGATATTCATATGAATATAGAAAACAGATTATTTGAACTGATTGGTGATGATGCTGGATATGTTCATACTGCTAGATCTAGAAATGATCAGGTAATTACCGACCTTAAATTATGGTTAAAAGAAGCAACAAAAAAAATAATAATTTTATTAGATAATACAAATTCAAATATTCTAAATCTTGCACAAAAAAATATCAGAACAATTATGCCAGGATTTACACATTTAAAAAATGCACAACCACTATCTTTAGCACATTATCTACTAGCATATGTTGAAATGTTTAAGAGAGATAAGAAAAAATTTAAGAATAATTTAGAATTTTTAGATGAAAATCCTTTAGGTGTAGGGGCTTTATCTGGCACCTCTTTTAAAATTGACAGAAATTACACCACAAAAAAACTTAAATTTAAAAAACCAACAAACAATTCTGTAGATACTGTATCTGATAGAGATTTTGTTTTAGACTTTTTATATTCTTGTCTAGCTTGCTCTTTACACATTTCTAGAATTGCTGAAGAACTAATAATTTGGAATTCTGATGCATTTAACTTGATAACTTTAAATGATAAATTAGTAACCGGTTCTTCTATAATGCCACAAAAAAAGAATCCTGATCCATTGGAATATTTGAGAGGTAAAACTGGAATATTTATTGGAAATATCAATTCTATGATTTCAATATTAAAGGGCTTACCCTTATCATATTTTAAAGATTTACAGGATGACAAAGAAATTGTTTTTAAAACAAATGATCAATTAAAAATATCGCTATCATTATTGAATGATGTATTAAAAAATTTAATAATAAATAAAAAAAGTATGCTATCCCTTGCGGAAAAAGGATTTACTACAGCTACAGATTTATCTGATTACATTGTAAGAGAACTTGGATATCCATTTAGAAAGGCATACATACAAACAGCAAAAATAATTAATCTAGCTGAAAAAAAAAACAAAAAACTTCACGAACTAGAATTGAAAGAAATAAATCAAATTGAGCCAAAACTTACATTAAATGTTTATAAAATACTAAATCTAGAAAATTCAATTAATTCAAAAAAATCTTATGGCGGAACTTCTTTTGAGAACGTTAAGAAAATGATAAAAAAAGCAAAAAATGAGTAAAAAAATTTTAATTATTATACTTTGTTTATATTTTGTAGTTGCTTGTGGGCGTAAAGGCGATCCAGAGTATAAATCTGAATTAAGTAAGAATATTCAAAAAGTATTATGAGATATATAAACAATAAATTTTTTATTGAAGGAAAAAACGTTGAGAGTCTGACAAAAAAATTTAATACACCTCTATACTGCTACTCTTATAAAAATTTAAGAGAAAATGTAGAGAATTTTAAAAAAGCTTTTAAGGAAATTAAACCTTTAATTTGTTTTTCTGTAAAATCTAATTCAAATATTTCACTATTAAAAGAAATAAAAAAACTTGGCCTTGGGGCAGATGTAGTTTCAAAGGGTGAATTATATGCATCACTTAAAGCTGGTATTGATAAAAATAAGATAGTTTTCTCTGGAGTTGGTAAAACAAGAGATGAAATTGAGTACGCAATTAAGCAAAAAATATTATTAATAAATTCTGAGTCATTGAGTGAAGTTTTGGCGATTGAAGCGGCTGCAAAAAAACTAAAAAGTGAAAATAAATTTGGTGTAGATAAAAAGACTTTTGTAAAAATTATTAATTTGATGAAACAATCAAAATTTATAAATATTAAATGCTTAAGCGTTCATATCGGTAGTCAAATCTTAAACCACAAACCCTACGAAAAAATGCTAAATGTCCTTGATAAACTTTTAAAAAATTTAGATTATAAATTTGAGTTCATTGATTTAGGTGGAGGAATGGGGATAAACTATGATAATAAAACGAAAAAACTTGATTATACAAAATATAAAAAATCAATAATTAAATTTAAAAATAAATACAATTGTAAAATAATTTTTGAACCTGGAAGATCTATAATTGGAAATGTTGGTATACTTGCATCTAAAGTAATTTATTTAAAACATAACAAAACAAAAACATTTGTAATATTAGATGCGGCAATGAATGATTTGATAAGACCAGCTTTGTATAATGCAAAACATAGGATAATTCCATCCCTAAGAAATATGTCACGATCAAAGAAAATATTAGAATTTGTAGGCCCAGTATGTGAAACAACTGATAAATTTTTAACAGAAAGGAAATTTCAGAATATAAAAGAAAATGATATTATGATTATTTGCGATACAGGTGCCTATGGTTATTCATTATCATCTAATTATAATCTTAGATTAAGGCCTGCTGAAATTTTGATTAAAGGAAATAAAGTAAAGATTATAAGAAAAAGACAAAAAATAACAGATATTATCTAACTTAAAACTTATAATGAGAAATATCCTCTTTAAAAGTATATTTTTTTCTGGATTAATTTTAATATGTATTATTTTTCTTCCATCTTTATTACTACCAAAGAAAATCACTCTTTTTGGAGGTAAACTTTTTGGATACTGGTCCTCATTCTGTTTAAAAATTTTTTACTCAACCAGCATAGTAATAAAAGGTCAAGAAAACATAATTAATAACGAAAATTTCTTTATCGCATGCTCTCATCAATCGATGTTTGAAACTTTTTTTTTACAAACAATATTTAATTCACCAATTTTTATTCTTAAAAAAGAACTATTAAATATTCCGATATTTGGTTGGTATTTAAGAAAGATAGATTCTATTTCTGTGAATAGAAATAAAGTTTCTAAAGAAAACCTTAATTTTACTGAAAAAATTAAAGAAGTTATGGAAAAAACAAAAAGACCTGTAATAATTTTTCCACAAGCTACTCGAGTTCTACCAGATGAAATTATTCCTTTTAAAAAGGGAGTTGGAAGAATTTACAGAGAATTAAATGTAAAATGTCAACCCGTCGCTATTGACTCTGGAAGAGTATGGCCAAAATCTGGAAAGATGAAGCCCAATAAAACGATTACTATTTCTATTTTAAAACCAATTAATACAGGTATCGAAGAAACAGAATTTGTAAAATTATTGCAAAAAGAAATTTATTCCGAGCTTGGTCTTGCTAACTAACCTTTCATAGGCATTACAACATAAATACTGTCAAAGTCTGCAGGATCTTTTATTAACGCAGGAGATCCAGTATCTTTCAAATATATTTCAATATTATCACCATTTAGTTGGGATGCTATATCAAGCAAATATCTAGAGTTAAAACTTATATCTAAATCTGTCTCAAATTTTACAGATAGGCTTTCTTTACCATCACCACTGTTAGTGTTATTGACAGATAAATCTAAATTATCTTTAGTCAAATTAAATTTTACACCATCTTTTTTATCTAGAGAAACTGATGCTACTCTGTCGACGGAATTTAGAAAAGATTTTAGATCTATTTCAAGTTTTTTTTGATTCTCTCTAGGGATAACTTGAATATAATTAGGGAATTTTCCATCGATTAATTTAGATATCAAAATACTATTATTAAGTTCAAATTTAATTTTGGATTTAATATTTGAGACTTTAACCTCACCATCATAATCTTCTAGAAGAGAACATAATTGAAATATAGTTTTTTTTGGAAGTATTATTGGTTCAAATTCAATTTTGTTTTTTAGTCTTATTTTTGAGATAGACATTCTATGGCTATCTGTTGCGGCTGCAGTTAAAAAATTCTTATCATCTGTTTGGGTCTGATGGAAAAAAATACCACTAAGATAATGCCTTGTTTCATCATTTGAAATCGAAAATTTACATTTGTTTAAAAGTTTTAATAAATCTTTTGAATTTATAGTAAATTCATTTTCATTGAAATTTTCATCTGTAATTGGAAATTCAGATGCATTAATTGAATTTAAATTAAATAGAGATTTATTTGATTCTAATTGTAATTTACTATCTCCAGTGTTTTCAAAATTTATCTGACTACCAGAGGGTATTTTTCTTACAATATCAAACATAATTGATGAAGAAGTGGTTGTTTTGCCTTCATCAAAAATTTTAATATTTGAAATTTCATTTACAAATATTAAATCTAAATCTGTTGCTGTAATTTTTAACTTTGAATTTGCTGCCTCTATCAAAATATTTGAAAGAATAGGTAAAGTGCTTCTTTTTTCTATTACACCCTGACAGTAACCTAAAGATTTTTGCAAATCCTGTTGATTAACACTAAATTTCATTTTCTTGTTTGTATAATATTTTATTCTTTAGGCTATCAATGCTTAAATTTAATTCATTATCATCTTTTCTTAATTTTTCTATTGTTTTGACTGAATGAATAACAGTTGTGTGATCTCTATTAGCAAATGATCGACCTATCTCTGGTAAAGATTTAGATGTCAGCATTTTTGCTAAATAAATAGCAGTTTGTCTTGGTCTTACAAGGTATCTTGACCTTCTTGGTGACAACATTTCGTTTTTACTTATTTTAAAATATTTACAGACTATTGTTTGAATATTGTCTATATCAACTTTATTTTCTGTTAAATTTAATAGATCTTTTAATATTACTTTTACCTCTGACATTGAAGGTGTTTTTCCATAAATTCTTGAGAAAGATACTATTCTATTAAATGCACCTACAAGTTCTCTGATACTAGTGTTAACTTCAGTACTAATAAATTTTATGATCTCATCACTGATTTTAATATTATTTGGATCATGAATTCCAAGATCTTCATTTTTGGATTTTATTATATTGTATCTTAATTCAAAATCAGCATTTTGAATATCAACTACTAGTCCTCCTGAAAATCTAGATTTAATTCTCTCTTGTATTCTAGTTAATTTGTTTGGTGGTCTATCTGCTGATACTATAATTTGTGATCCTTTCTCTAACAAAACATTAAATGTGTGGAAAAACTCTTCTTTACCATATCATTAGATTTTATCGATTTTACAAATTGATACATAAATCTTTCAGCTGAAATAAACATTACTTTATTTTTTTCTTTCAAACTTAATCCAATTGCATTTAACAAATGTGTCTTACCCATTCCAACTCCACCATAAATATATAGAGGATTATAATGAGCTATTTGTTCTGAGACTTTTTTTGCAGCTTCAAAAGCTAGTTTATTACTTTTCCCTAGCAAGAAATTCTCAAAGTTTTTATTTGGATCAATTCGATTATATTGAAGATATGAATCTTTAATAAATGAAACCTTTTCATTATCAGATGAATTATCTGGTTTTATTTCATCAGTATTTTTGTTCTTTATATTCTCGTTAATCACAAATTCTATTCTGGAAATATCTTTTTTATATAATTTAATTATTTGTAATATTTGATCTAAATATCTTGAGGTTATCCAGTCTCTGATAAATCTTGTCGAAACGGATAATAAAACATAATTTTTAAACTCATCAACCAAATCAATTTTTTTTAACCAACTATCATAAATCTCAGAACCAAACTTATTTTTCATTTCATTTTGTAATAATTTCCAATCAATCTTATTAATATTGTCTGATTTAATGTTAGTGAGATTATTTTTCATGAGAGTCTGTTAAACTCCTATTCATAATTCAATGCAATAAATTTATTTTTATTCTCAAAAAAAAATAAAATTTACAATTGTATAAATTAATAATTGAATCTCTTTTTAGGGACTTAAAATTAGTAATCTTAAATTTACTTTTTTTATTTTTTTTTTATCTTGGGACTAAAAGATTAAAAGATTCTTTTTTTAATTGAAAAAATAATCTCTAGGGTTGTAATTTCTTTAAGTAAACTAAAAGTTGTTATAAGGAATTTATTTTTTTTGTTATTCTAGAAATATTTCTTGACGCGTTTTGCTTTTTTATCACCCCTGTCTTTGCTATTTTCATCAATTCAGAGTTTAATTTTGGCAAGAATGCTAAAGCTTCTTTTTTGTCCTTTTTATCAAGAATTAAATTCATTTTTTTTATTGCAGATCTAAACCTGCTTTTTCTAGACTTATTTACCGTTGTTTGACGTGATATACGTCTTATTCGTTTAATAGCTGATTTAGTGTTTGCCATAAGCGCGATTGTATATAACGAGAAATTTATACGGTCAATATAATAATTTTTTATTTTTGACAAATATTACAAAAAAATGTTGATCTATTAGTGATAAATTTTTTTTTTATTGTCCCTTTGCATCCTGGTGAAAGACAACTCTTATTTTCTCTATTGTATACTTTAAAGTTATCTTGAAAAGATCCATTTTTACCAACTATATTTTTAAAATCTCTAATACTAGACCCTCCTTTTTTTATCGCTAAATTTAAAATTTTTCTTGAATATTTAATAATATTAATACAATCGTTTTCACTTAAAGATTTTGCTTTTTTTTTTGGATTTATTTTAGAGCTGAATAAAATTTCACTTGCATAAATATTCCCCAAACCTGAAACAAACTTTTGATCTAAGAGAAAATTTTTTATATTCTTTTTCTTTTTATAAAAATATTTTTTTAAGTAGTTGAGATTAAATTTTGAAGAAAAAGGCTCAGGACCATAGTTATTTATAAAATTTTCTAAATTATTCTTATTTTCAAATAATTTGAAATAACCAAATCTTCTGGGATCATTATATATAATTTTTATGTTATCAAATTCCAAAAATACATGGTTATGTTTTTTTGGCAAATAAGGACTATGATAAAAACTTGCATTTGTTTTTTGATTTAAAATATTTTTTCTTAAGAGATGTATAGTGCCAGACATTCCAAGATGAATTAAGCAAAATTTTTCATCATTTAAAACTAGTATGATATATTTTGAAAACCTCTTAACTTTTTTTATTGATTTTGATTGAAGTCTTGTTTCAAAACCTTTTTTTATTTTGTACCTTAAATTCCTATTCTTTATACTTACTTTTTTTATTTTTTTTCCTGTTATTGTTCTACTTAGTGACTCTTTAACAACTTCTACTTCTGGCAATTCTGGCATTTATTATTATATTAATTAATATTATTTATTTTATGCAACAATATCTTCAAAATAAAAAAGGTCTAGTCCAAGGTGTGTTTGATAAAGTTTATGATAAATACGACATCATGAATGATTTGATGTCACTTGGAGTTCATAGAATCTGGAAAAGAAATTTAATAAATTGGATGAACCCAGGTAAAAATAAAATTCTAGCAGATGTTGCATGTGGCACAGGTGATATAGCAAAACTTTTTATCGATAATAGTTCAAATAAAAATATAGAATTATTTTGTATTGACCCCAATGAAGGAATGATGAAAAAGGGAAAAAATAGACTATCAAATTACAAAAATATCAAGTGGATTAAGGGGTCGGCAGAGAAATTGCCTTTAAAATCTAATTCATGTGATTATTACACAATCAGTTTTGGTTTAAGAAATACAAAAAATATTAATAAATCCTTAAGTGAAGCGTACAGAGTTTTAAAGTCAGGAGGTAGATTTTTTTGTTTAGAATTTTCAAAAATTCAAAATTTAAACTTAGATTTAGTCTATAAAAGATACTCTAAATTAATTCCAGAAATAGGAAAATTTGTGGTTGGTGAAAAAGAGCCTTATGAATATCTAATAAAAAGTATCCAAGAATTTGTTAATCAAGAGGAATTAAAGGGTTTAATGGAGAAAAATAATTTTATTAAATGTGAGTATAGAAACTTTTCTGGTGGAATAGTAGCTATTCATTCAGGTTGGAAAATATGATTAAAAAATTATACATACTTTTTAAGCTTGGAAGGAAATTAGCAAAATCTGACGCTTTAAGTATATTCACAAAGTTTCATAATCCACCGATTGGAATAAAAATTTTATTCTATTTGTTGTCTTTATCATTTTCAAAAAAAGATAATTCTTTTGTAAATGAAACCGAAGGTGAAAGATTATCAAACTCCTTGCAATCTATGGGTACAACATTCATTAAATTAGGTCAATTTCTAGCAACTAGACCAGATATAATTGGAGAAAAGTTATCAAAGCAACTAGAGAGTTTACAAGATCGTTTGCCTCCCTTTGAATTATCTAAAGCTAAAGAAATAATCAAAAAAGATCTAGGGGAAGATAATTTTAATTCAATTATAAATCTATCTGAACCAGTGGCAGCAGCATCTATAGCTCAAGTTCATAAAGCGCAAATAAATGATAATGGCACAATTAAAGATGTGGCTATAAAAATTTTACGACCAAATATAAAAAAAATATTCAACGAAGAAATTGATGCTTTGATGCTTTTTGCTTTTTTAACTGAGTCAATTATCAAAAAGACAAAAAGACTTAAATTAGTTGAGGTTGTTTATTTGCTAAAAGAAATAACCAATTTAGAAATGGATTTAAGATTTGAAGCCGCTGCAGCTAATGAGTATTCTGAAAACACTAAGAATGACAGTGGATTTCAAGTTCCTAGAATTTATTGGAATTTTACAAGTGAAAATGTAATGACTTTAGACTGGGTTGAAGGTGTCTCTATAAGAGAAACAGAAGAGTTAGAAAAAAGAAATATAGATACCAAAAAAATTGCATCAGATATTATTCAACATTTTCTAAGACATGCTGTTAGAGATGGTTTTTTTCATGCAGATATGCATCAAGGTAACATTTTTATAAACAATAGTGGTCAAATAGTTCCTATCGATTTTGGTATAATGGGAAGGCTCGATGATTTGAGTAAAAAATTTCTTGCTGAGATTTTATATGGATTTATTAAACGAGATTATAAAAAAGTGGCTGAAGTTCATTTGGCTGCAGGGTTAGTTCCAAAAGAAGTGCCTGTTGATGATCTCGCCCAAGCACTAAGATCAATAGGAGAGCCAATATTTGGTCAGTCAATTAAAGATATATCTGGCGGTAAACTACTCAAACAACTTTTTGATGTGACAGAAAAATTTAATATGCAAACTCAACCACAGTTGCTCATGCTACAGAAAACCATGGTAGTAGTTGAAGGTGTTGCAAGAAGATTAAATCCAGAGACAAACATTTGGGAAACGTCAAGACCTGTTCTTGAAAAATGGCTTAAAGAAACAAAAGATCCTATAACAACATTAAATGAAACTCTAAAAAATTCTGCAGAAGTTATAAAAAGATTACCAGAAATGCCGCAAATAATGGATAAAGCAAACCAAGCATTAACATTTCTTGCAAGTGGACAAATTCCACAAAATACTAATACGTATAATGATCTAAATACAAAAAAAAATGAAATGGTAGCTTTCAGAAATCAATCAATCATTGGTTTATTATTACTTGTAATTTTAGGATTAGTAGTATTTTAATCTCGACGATGAATTATTTTGAGAATAAAAAAATACTGTTGATTATATGTGGTGGAATTTCTGCTTACAAAAGTCTTGAGTTAATAAGATTATTTAAGAAAAATGGTGCTCGTGTAAAAACTATATTAACAAAAAATGCAAAAGAATTTGTAACTCCACTATCTGTTTCGTCTCTTTCCCAAGAAAAAGTTTATGACGATATATTTAGTGCAGAAAACGAAGCTGAGATGGACCATATATCTTTATCAAGATGGGCTGATGCAGTATTAGTTGCACCAATTACAGCTAATACCATATCTAAAGTAGCCTCAGGAAATGCAGAAGATTTGGCGTCTACTGTTTTATTAGCCTCTAACAAACAAATATTTTTAGCACCGGCAATGAATGTAAGAATGTGGGAGCATCCTTCTACTAAAGAAAACATATTAAAATTAAAAAGCTTTGGATACAAAATTATTGGGCCAGAGATAGGAGATATGGCATGTGGTGAATACGGTGAAGGAAAAATGACAGAACCAAATGAAATAGTCAATACGCTTAAAAATTATTTTTCTAATTTAGATAAAAATAAAAAATTAAAAGCTTTAGTTACTGCAGGACCAACTAATGAATATATTGATCCTGTAAGATTTATTACAAATAAATCCAGTGGCAAACAAGGATATGAAATAGCCAAATGTCTTAGAGACAATGGATTTGATACGACACTTATTTCTGGAAAGACAAGCATTAAACCTTTGGACGGTGTTAATTTTGTAAGTGTTGAAACGGCTGAAGAGATGTTCAAAGAAAGTTTAAATAATCTACCAACAGATGTAGCTATTTTTTCTGCAGCTGTTTCTGATTTTAAAGTGAAAAATTATAAAAGTACAAAGATTAAAAAGAATGAAGAATTTAACTTAGAGCTAGAAAAAAATATCGATATTTTAAATCATATATCTAATCACAATTCATTAAGACCAAAAATAACAATTGGTTTTGCAGCAGAAACAAACAATCTCTCGACAAATGCAAAAGAGAAGTTGAATGAAAAAAATTGTGACTGGGTAATTGCAAATGATGTCTCAGATCAAACTATAGGATTTGGATCAGATTTTAATAAAATTTCTATATTTTACAAAGATAAACCTGAAGAAAATTTTGAAAAGATGAGTAAATCATTGGTGAGAAATAAAAGTAATTTTATTTAATCATGGAGATAAAGACTTTACAGTAAATAACGATGATAGAATTGCTCAAATGATACTAATGCCAATTCTAAAAGTAGATTTTGAAACTGTAGAAACTTTGCCTGAGACAATTAGAGGTTCGGGTGGATTTGGATCAACGGGTAAGTGAAAAATTCATTATCTAAACGAAAGCTTGAGAGATACTCTAGACAAATAATACTTAAGGATATTGGTATATTAGGACAAAAGAAAATAATTAATTCAAAAGTTTTAATTGTAGGAATTGGTGGATTAGGTAGTCCAGTTGCAGATTTGTTGGCTAGATGCGGTGTAGGGTATATAGGTGCTATTGATCACGATAAAGTAGATATTTCAAATCTTCAAAGACAAATTTTGTATACTTCAAAAGATGTTGGAAAATTTAAGGTTGATATCTTTAAAAGAAGAATAAAATTAATTAACAGAGATGTAAAAGTCAAAATTTTAAAAGAAAAAGCATCAGAAAAAAATTTAAATAAAATTGTAAAAGATTTCGATATAATTGTAGATGGAACAGATAATTTTAAAACTAAATTTTTAATAAATAAATTTTCATTAAAATATAAAAGAAAATTAATAGTTGGTGCTATTAGCAAATTTGATGGACATATTTTTTCATTCGATTTTAATAATAAATCAAG
>LULQ01001061.1_pt1 | contig 12646 bp, 8 predicted proteins | sample 728091 | NCBI WGS metagenome assembly LULQ01 (sample SAMN03860285, study PRJNA289734) | marine metagenome | biome: seawater column; feature: ocean; material: water; isolation source: Red Sea water column Station 149 - depth 10m | place: Saudi Arabia: Red Sea | collected 2011-10-15 | depth 10 m
ACCAGTGCCTGAGAACGACCTCTTCGAGAGCTTCACGACGATGGACCAGACCGACCTGCACCCGCTGCCCGCCTCCGAGGTACGCCGACGTGGCGACCGCCTCCGCCGGCGCAACACCGCGCTCGCGGTCGCCGGTGGCACCGTCGCGGCGATGACCGCGATCGGCGTGCCCGTGGCGCTGAGCCAGGACGGCACGGACGCCCGTCCCGACCCGGGCCTCTACGCCACCGACGGCCCGAGCACCGACGCGGTCGCGTGGCGCGTCGACGTCCCCGAGGACTTCCCGCTCACCGACGGCTTCCCGCTGGAGGACCCCGACCGCACCCAGGTGCTCCCGGAGTACCAGCCGCAGGCGGTCGGCCCGTGCGCCACCAGCCCCGCCTGGGACGTCTCCGGCGCCCTCGAGAGCCTGCAGGCGGTCTACACCGACCCCAGCCAGGGCGGCATGGACCGCGTCGTCTCGGTCTACGAGGACGACACCACGGCCGCGGCCGCGCTGGAGGAGCTGCGCACGCAGGCCGAGTCCTGCCGGCCTCAGGGGCAGCCCCGGGTCTCCGCCGAGGTGCTGACCAGCGACCTGGGCGAGCAGTCCGTGGTGTTCGTCAACGGCTACGACGACACCGGTGAGGGCTTCCTCCACCAGGCGGTCCGGGTCGGCAACGCGGTGCTGTACTCCACGTCGTACTTCCAGGGCGCCGGGGACCCCGCCGTCGTCGAGACCGAGCAGGAGCGCGAGCAGGACCGCAGCGCCGAGGTCGTCGCGCAGATGTGCGTCTTCGCCGCCGACCCCTGCTGAGCGACCCACCCATCCCGCCACAGCACGCACGAGCGCCCCCGACCCGGAGGTCGAGGGCGCTCGTGGCGATCCGGGGTGCGGATCAGAGGTTGTTCATGATCTCCCGCATCAGCTCGGCGGTCTCGGACGGCGTCTTGCCGACCTTCACGCCGACGGCCTCGAGGGCCTCCTTCTTGGCCTGCGCGGTGCCCGCCGAGCCCGAGACGATGGCGCCGGCGTGGCCCATCGTCTTGCCCTCGGGGGCGGTGAAGCCGGCGACGTAGCCGACGACCGGCTTGGTCACGTTGTCCTTGATGTACGCCGCGGCCCGCTCCTCGGCGTCGCCGCCGATCTCGCCGATCATCACGATCGCCTTGGTGTCGGGGTCGGCCTCGAACGCCTCGAGGGCGTCGATGTGGGTGGTGCCGATGATCGGGTCACCACCGATGCCGATCGCGGTGCTGAAGCCGAAGTCCTTCAGCTCGAACATCATCTGGTAGGTCAGCGTGCCCGACTTCGACACCAGCCCGATGGGGCCCTTGCCCGCGATGGTGTGCGGGGTGATGCCGGCCAGCGACTCCTCGGGCGTGATGATGCCCGGGCAGTTCGGACCGATCATCCGGGTGCCGTTGTGGTTCTTGTCCGACTGCAGGTAGGACCAGACCTCGGCGGTGTCCTGGACCGGCACGCCCTCGGTGATGACGACCAGCAGCTTGATGCCGGCGTCGATCGCCTCGATGCAGGCGTCCTTGGTGAAGGCCGGCGGAACGAAGACGACCGAGACGTCAGCGCCGGTCTCCTTCATGGCCTCCTCCACCGAGCCGAAGACCGGCTGGGTGGTGCCCGCCAGCTCGACGGTGGTGCCGGCCTTGCGCGCGTTGACGCCGCCGACGATGTTCGATCCCGCCTCGATCATCAAGGTGGTGTGCTTGGAGCCCATCCCACCGGTGATGCCCTGGACGATGATCTTGCTGTCCTTGTTGAGGTAGATGCTCATGTGCTCGTTCTTCTCGTCTCTCGTCCGGGCTCAGGCGTTGGCCAGCTCGGCGGCCTTGTCGGCCGCGCCGTCCATGGTGTCGACCGTGGTCACGAGCGGGTGGTCCAGCTCGGCCAGAATCGCGCGGCCCTTGTCGACGTTGTTGCCGTCCAGGCGCACCACGAGGGGCTTGGTGGCGGCGTCGCCGAGGATCTCCAGGGCGCCCTTGATGCCGTTGGCGACCTCGTCGCAGGCGGTGATGCCGCCGAAGACGTTGACGAACACGCTCTTGACCTGGGGGTCGTTGAGGATGACGTCGAGGCCGTCGGCCATGACCTGCGCGTTGGCGCCGCCGCCGATGTCGAGGAAGTTGGCGGGCTTGACGCCGCCGTGCTTCTCACCGGCGTACGCGACGACGTCGAGGGTGCTCATCACGAGGCCCGCGCCGTTGCCGATGATGCCGACCTCGCCGTCGAGCTTGACGTAGTTGAGGCCCTTGTCCTTGGCCTTCGCCTCGAGCGGGTCGGCCTCCTCGCGGATCTCGAACTCCTCGTGGTGCGGGTGGCGCACCTCCGAGGCGTTCTCGTCCAGCGAGACCTTGCCGTCGAGGGCCTCGAGCTTGTCGCCCTCGAGACGCGCGAGCGGGTTGACCTCGACGAGGGTGGCGTCCTCCTCGACGAAGACCTTGTACAGCGACTGGATCATCGCCACGGCCTGCTCGAAGACGGGCTCGGGGAACTTCGCCTCGGTGGCGATCGCACGGGCCTTGGCCTCGTCCACACCGGTGCCGGGGTCGACGGCGATCTGCTTGACGGCGTCGGGGTTGGTCTTGGCGACCTCCTCGATCTCCACGCCACCCTCGACCGAGGCGATGCAGAGGTACTGCCGGTTCGCGCGGTCGAGCAGGAAGGAGAAGTAGTACTCCTCCTGGGGCGGGGTCGCCGGCGTGACGAGCACGCGGTTGACCGTGAGGCCCTTGATCTCCATGCCGAGGATGTTGGAGGCGTACTCGAACGCCTCGTCCGCGGTCTTGGCCAGCTTCACGCCGCCGGCCTTGCCGCGGCCACCCGCCTTGACCTGCGCCTTGACCACGGTCACGCCACCGATCTCCTCGGCGGCGGCCTTCGCGGCCTCGGGGGTCTCGACGACGACGCCGAGCGTCGTGGCCACACCGTGCTTGGCGAAGAGCTCCTTCGCCTGGTACTCCATCAGGTCCACTGGTCCACCAGTTCTTCTCTGTTGTCGTTCGGGCCGACTTTCGCGGCTCTCGGCGCTGGCGGCGCGCGGCAGTGATCGCACGCGGCGCCCCGGGCACCTTAGACCCGCGCCCGTGCTGGGGACGAGGGGCAGGGGCGTCGACGTGATGCACGTCATGTGACCTGCCGGTAGCTGCGAGGACAACCGGAGGACACCGCGAGGCGTCCACGGCGGTCTAGCCCAGATGGCGCCCGGGGGGCCGCGAACGTAACGGTTCTGCATCGTCGGGCGTTGGCCCGTCGAAGCCCCCACTTCGTCCGGGACCCACCCTTTCGGTTATCGTCTCGGGACGCAGCACAGCAGCACGCCCCCAACCCCGGAGATCGCACTTCATGGGTCAGACCCGAGACGAGCAGGCCGCCTACGTCGGTCGTCGTCGCGCGAGCGTCGCTGCTCCCGAGTCCGGCACCCCGACCACGCCGTACGTCGGCAAGCGTCGCGCCGCCACTCCCACGCTCGAGCGTCCGGCCCTGACGTTGCCCGCCGAGCCGATCCGCGTGCCGGCCGCACGCGTCGAGCAGCCCACGCCGGTCCCGGTCACCTCCGGACGGCGTCGCGCCGACGTGGACACCGCCACGATCGAGCGGGTGCTCGCCGACCTCGAGCCGGTCGACGCCTCCACGTCCTTCGCCGGTGAGGACACCGTGATCCTCCCGCTCGAGCTCACCCGCCAAGCCGCCGCCGGTCGCCGCCGCGCCGCACGCCGCACCACCCGCACCGGCGTGCTGGCCAAGGTGCCCTCGGCCCCCGTCCTCGTCGGGCTGGCCGCGATGGCCATCTCCGTCGGCGGCGTCATGACCACCACCTCCCCCGACCTCGTCGCGGCCGGCCAGGTCCGCCTCGGGTCCGTGGGTGCCCTCAGCGGCACCGACGCCGTCGGCGCGGTCCGCCCCGGCGTCGTGAGCCGCGACGGAGACCGGGCTGCCGCCGAGTCCGCCGATCTCGAGGCCCAGGTCGAGGCGCAGGCCGAGCAGCGCAACGAAGCCTTGGGCCAGCTCGCGCAGAAGGCCGAGCAGCGCGCCAGCGTCCTCGCCGAGAACCGCTGGGTCCTCCCGCTGGCCGGCTACCGCCTCACCGCGACCTTCGGCGAGTACGGCCTGTGGTCGAGCTACCACACCGGCCTGGACTTCGCCGCCGACTCCGGCACCTCCCTCGTCGCCGTGGCGCGCGGTGTGGTCACCTCCACCGGCTACGACGGCGCCTACGGCAACAAGACCGTCCTCACGCTCGAGGACGGCACCGAGGTCTGGTACGCCCACCAGACCTCGATCTACGTCTCCGCCGGCGACGTCGTCGCCCCCGGTGACGTGATCGGCACCGTCGGCTCGACCGGCAACGTCACCGGCCCGCACCTGCACCTGGAGGTGCGCCCCGGTGGTGGCGACCCCGTCGACCCGCGGGCGGCGCTGATCGCGAATGGTGTGACTCCCTGACGACCCTCGCTGGTCGAGGTGCGACGAGCGCCAGCGAGGAGCCTCGAGACCCGGTGACGCGGTCGCCGACTTGACGGGGCCTCGAGGCTCGGCCGTGGCCGGCCTCGCACCTCGACCAGCAGTTCGCTACAACTTCTCCACCGGCGCGTAGCGCAGCAGCAGCCGCTTGACGCCGTCGGAGCCGAAGTCGATCGAGGCGACCGCGCGGTCGGCCTCGCCCTCGACGGACACGACCGTGCCCAGGCCGAAGGAGTCGTGGGTGACCCGGTCGCCGGCGGCGAGCGAGGGCACCGGGCGGTCGCGCTTGCGCGACTTCGACGCAGCGTCGGCGCGGGCCGCGGCGGCGGAGAAGTTGCGCCGACCCGAGGCGGTGGGGCTGCCCGAGCGGACCACCGCACGGGAGAGGTAGAGACGCTCGCGGGCCCGGGTGACGCCGACGTAGGCCAGGCGCCGCTCCTCCTCGAGCTCGGTCTGGTCGCCCAGCGCCCGCGAGTGCGGGAAGACGCCGTCCTCGAGGCCGGTGAGGAACACGATCGGGAACTCCAGCCCCTTGGCCGTGTGCAACGTCATCAAGGTGACGACCCCGACGTCCTCGCCGTCCGGGTCGTCGGGGATCTGGTCGGTGTCGGCCACCAGCGCGACCCGCTCGAGGAAGTCGGTGAGACCGGGCTCGACCAGCCCGGCGTCGACGTCGGCGGGGTCGGCAGACGGCCCGGCCTGCGGGTCCTCGGCGAACTCGCGGGCCACCGCGACGAGCTCGGCGAGGTTCTCCAGGCGGGTCGCGTCCTGCGGGTCGTCGGAGTCCTCCAGCGAGGCGAGGTAGCCCGAGCGCTCGAGGGTCGTCTCGAGGACCACGTCGGCCCGCTCGCCGCCGTCGACCATCGACTGCAGCTCCTGCACGAGGTCGACGAAGCCGCGGATGCAGCTCAGGGAGCGGGTCGCCAGGCCCGGGGCCTCGTCGGCGCGCTGCAGGGCCGACCAGAAGGAGATCCGCTCGCGCTCGGCGTACGCCGAGACGCAGGCCACCGCGCGGTCGCCGATGCCGCGCTTGGGGGTGTTGAGGATGCGCCGTAGGGAGACCTGGTCCTCGGGGTTGGCCAGCATCCGCAGGTAGGCCAAGGCGTCACGCACCTCGCGGCGCTCGTAGAACCGCACGCCCCCGACGACCTTGTAGGGCTGCCCGGTGCGGATGAAGATCTCCTCGAAGACCCGGGACTGGGCGTTGGTGCGGTAGAACACCGCGACGTCGCCGGGCTTGGCGCCGCCGTCGACCAGGGTGTCGATCTCCCCGGAGACGAAGCGGGCCTCGTCGTGCTCGTCGTCGGCGACGTAGCCGACGATCCGCTCGCCGTCGCCGGCGTCGGACCACAGCCGCTTGGGCTTGCGGTCGAGGATGTTGCGGATGTTGGCGCCGCGGAAGGCGTAGATCGACTGGTCGGCGTCGCCGACGACCATCAGCTCGGCGGGCGGGACCCGCTCGCCCTCGGCCTCGACCGAGGACTGGTCGAGGGGGTTTGCGCAGAGCTGGTGGATCAGGGCGTACTGCGCGTGGTTGGTGTCCTGGTACTCGTCGACCAGCACGTGCCGGAAGCGCCGGCGGTAGGTCTCCTTGATCTCCGGGAAGGCCTCGAAGAGGTGGACCGTGGTCATGATCAGGTCGTCGAAGTCCAGCGCGTTGGCCTCGCGCAGGCGCCGCTGGTAGAGCGTGTACGCCGCCGCGTAGGTCTCCTCCAGCTTGTTCTTCGCCTCGGCCGTGACCTGCTCGGCGTCGCGCAGCTCGTTCTTGTGGTTGCTGACCCAGTGCAGCAGCGCACCGGGCTGGTAGCGCTTGGGGTCCAGGTCGAGGTCCTGGACGACCAGCGTCATCAGCCGCTTCTGGTCCTGGGCGTCGTAGATGGAGAAGTTGGACTTCCAGGTGCCGCCCTCGCGCTCGAGCGCGCCGATCTCCTTGCGCAGGATGCGCACGCACGCGGAGTGGAACGTCGAGACCCACATGATGCGGGCGCGCCTGCCGACGAGCTCCTCGACGCGCTCCTTCATCTCGGCCGCGGCCTTGTTGGTGAAGGTGATGGCCAGGATCGAGCCCGGGTGCGCCTTGCGCTCGGAGATCGTCCAGGCGATGCGACGGGTCAGCACCCGGGTCTTGCCCGAGCCCGCGCCGGCCACGACCAGCAGCGGCGATCCCTCGTGGACGACGGCGGCCCGCTGGGGCTCGTTGAGCCCCTCGAGCAGCGCGTCGGCGGAGGGACCGGTCCGGGGGGTGCGCGGGGTCTCGAACAGCGTCTCGGTCAGCTCACTCATGCTGCCCCCAGCCTACGTCCGGCCGGGGACAGCACGAGTGCCGGTCAGGCGTCCGCCAGCCGGAGGAACTCCAGGTGCCGCTCGTACTGGTCGAGCACGTCGTCGATGAGCTGGGCCCGGGTGTAGCCCATGACGTCGTAGCCCTGGCCGCCGTCGCGCAGGTGCACCTCGAGGCGGTAGTAGCGGTCGCCGCCGCGCGGCACCCGACCGCCGTACGACGGGAGCGCGGCCGCGCAGCGCTGCACGCGGTAGACGAAGGGCTGCTCCCCCACGCCGGCGCGCAGCTCGGCAGCGGGCTCGGCGTCCTCGTCGATCACCGACTCGACCACCACGTCGACACCCTGCGCCTCGAACTCGCGGGCGACCTCCTCCAGCGCCGGCGTGGCGTCCTGGGCGAGGTACTCGTCCGCGCGCTGCCGGTCGGGGAAGTCCATCGCCCGGTGCAGCCTCGCCTGCCACGGAGCCCGACCCCGTCGGTCGCGCTCGGCCAGCGTGGTGCGGCCCGACAGTGCCCCGGTCACCGCACGGCGGCTGTCGGCGAGGTGCCCCTCGGCGGACAACGCCTTCCACAGGCCCCACATCACGCCGATCATCACGACCGCGAACGGCAGCCCGATGATGACGGTGGCGTACTGCAGCGCGTAGATGTTGCCGGCCGCGACGATGGCCAGCGTGAGCGCACCGGTGGCGACGGCCCAGAAGATGCGCAGCGGGGCGCCGGCGTCGTGGTGGGGCGACTTCAGCGTGCTGGAGAGGTTGGCCATCACCAGCGCGCCGGAGTCGGCGGAGGTCACGTAGAACAGCAGCCCGATGAGGATGAACGCGCCGGCGACGAAGGTGAAGCCGGGGTACTCCTGCAGCAGCGACCACAGCGCGGTGTCGGGGCCGCTGGCGGCGTTCACGACCTCGCGCAGGTCGGTGTTGCCGCTGCGGATCTCGCTGATGGCGGCATTGCCGAAGATCGTCACCCACATGACGATGTAGCTGAACGGGATGATCATCGTGCCGGCCACGAACTGCCGGATCGTGCGGCCGCGCGAGATGCGGGCCAGGAACAGGCCGACGAAGGCCGCCCACGCGATCCACCAGGCCCAGAAGAACAGCGTCCAGAAGCTCATCCAGTCGCCGGTGTCCTCGTAGGCGAAGGTCTCGTTGGTCAGCCCCGGCAGCATTCGGACGTAGTCGCCGACGTTGACGACCAACGAGTTCAGCAGGAAGGCGGTGCGGCCGGTGAGCAGCACGTACGCCGCCAGGCCGATGGCCAGCAGCACGTTGAACTGCGAGATCAGCTTGATGCCCTTCTCGACGCCGGTGACCGCCGAGAGGGTGGCGATGCCGATCGCCAGCACGACCAGGCCGATCTGCACCGGCAGCCCGACCGAGAGCCCGAAGACGACGTCGAGCCCGACGTTGAGGCTCACCACGCCGATGCCCAGCGAGGTGGCGACACCGAAGATGGTGCCCAGGATCGCCGCGGTGTCCGCCGCGGTGCCGATGGGGCCGTTGATGCGTTTGCCGATGATCGGGTAGAGCGCCGAGCGCACCGCCAGCGGCAGCCCCATCCGGTAGGCGAAGTAGGCCAGCGCCATGCCCATCAGGGAGTACATCCCCCACCCGGAGATGCCGTAGTGGAACAGCGTCCACACGGTGCCCTCCCCGATGCCGGCCGCGAAGAGCATCGCGGCCCAGGCGCCGGTGGAGAACTCCGGCCGGGAGTGCTCGGGGCCCAGGCGCACCTTGCCGTAGCGCGAGAAGCCCAGGAAGAGCACGAACACCAGGACCGTGGTGGTCAGGGCGATGTAGTACCAGCCCAGGCTGGTGCTGACCCACCCGACGATCGTCTCGAGCGTCGAGTACGCCTGGTCGGGCACGGCCACGCACCAGATCGTCACCGCCAGGGTGACAGCGGCGGCGGTGAGGAAGACCGGCCGGTTGAGCGTCCAGTCCGGCTGGTCGTCGGGCGTGCCCGCGTCGACCGGGCGATGCTGCGTCGTGGTCATCGTCAGCTCCTCCTCAGCGGACCCGGACGGTGCCGGGGACGGCGGCGTCGTTGCGCGGGTCGCCCTCGGGGTAGAGCGGCATGCCGGTGCCGTGCTTGTAGAACGGGACGTCGAGCGCCTCGAGCGGCTCGTTGCCGGCGATCAGGTCGGCGGCCTTCTCGGCCAGCATCATCACGGGGGCGTAGATGTTGCCGTTGGTGACGTAGGGCATCACCGAGGCGTCGACCACGCGCAGGCCCTCGACGCCGTGGACCTTCATCGACGTCGGGTCGACCACGGCGTCCTCGCCGGTGCCCATCTTGGCCGTGCACGAGGGGTGCAGCGCGGTCTCGGCGTCCTCGGCGACCCAGTCGAGGATCTCCTGGTCGGTCTGCACCGAGGGTCCCGGCGAGATCTCGCCGCCGGAGAACGGCTTGAACGCCGGCGCCTCGAGGATCTCGCGGGCCTTGCGGACCATCTCGATCCACTCGCGGCGGTCGTTCTCGGTGGAGAGGTAGTTGAACTGCATCGCCGGGTGCTCCAGCGGGTCGCGGCTCCGGATCTTCAGCCAGCCGCGGACGTCGGAGTACATCGGGCCGATGTGGACCTGGTAACCGTGCTCGGCCGCGGGCTGGGAGCCGTCGTACCTGATGGCGATCGGCAGGAAGTGGAACATCAGGTTGGGGTAGGACACGTCGTCGTTGGAGCGGATGAACCCGCCCGCCTCGAAGTGGTTGGAGGCACCGACGCCCTTGCGGCCGAAGAGCCACTCGGCGCCGATGCGCGGCTTGTGGCGGTGCTTGAGCCACGGTGCGATCGAGACCGGCTGGGTGGCCGCATGCTGGATGTAGACCTCGAGGTGGTCCTGGAGGTTGGCGCCGACGCCCGGCAGGTCGGCGATCACGTCGATGCCGAGGCTGCGCAGGTGGTCGGCCGGGCCGATGCCCGAGAGCTGCAGCAGCTGCGGGGAGTTGATGGCGCCGCCGCACAGGATGACCTCGCCGGCCTCGACGCTGCGCTTGAGCTTGTAACCGCGCAGGTAGTCGACCCCGGTGACCCGCTTCCCGCTGGTGCGCAGGCCGGTGACCATCGAGAGCGTGTGGACGGTGAGGTTCTTCCGCTTGCGCACCGGGTGGAGGTAGGCCTGCGACGCGGAGAGCCGGCGGCCGCGGTGGACGTTGCGGTCGAAGCGCGCGAAGCCCTCCTGGCGGTAGCCGTTGACGTCGTCGGTCAGCGGGTGGCCGGCCTGCTGCGCGGCCTCGAAGAAGGCGTTGAACAGCGGCGAGGTGGCCGGGCCCTGCTCGAGGACCAGCGGGCCGGAGCCACCGCGCCACGCGTCGGCGGCGACGGTGCCGTCGGCCAGCATGCGCGTCTCCATGCGCTTGAAGTACGGCAGCACGTGCGCGTAGTCCCAGGTCTCCATGCCCGGGTCGGACGCCCAGCGCTCGTAGTCCATCGGGTTGCCGCGCTGGAAGATCATCCCGTTGATCGAGGAGGACCCGCCGAGCACCTTGCCGCGCGCGTGGTAGATCCGGCGTCCGTTCATGTGCGGCTCGGGCTCGGACTCGTACTTCCAGTCGTAGAGCCTGTTGCCGATCGGGTAGGGCAGCGCCGCCGGCATGTGGATGAACGGGTCGAGCTTGGTGTCGCTGCGACCCGCCTCGAGCACCAGCACGCTGACCGAGGGGTCGGCGGAGAGCCGGTTGGCGAGGGCGGACCCGGCGGAGCCCCCGCCGACGATGACGTAGTCGTAACGCTCGGTGCTCACTTCTCGGATCCCTTCTCCTCGGTGCTGCCCTCGGTGCTGTCGCTGAACCAGCCCGCACGCGCGGGTCGGGTGTTGTGCCAGATGTGCTTGGTCTCGCGGTACTCCTCGAGACCGGCCAGCCCCAGCTCGCGGCCGATGCCGCTCTGCTTCATCCCGCCCCACTCGGCCTGCGGGACGTACGGGTGGTAGTCGTTGATCCAGATCGTGCCGTGGCGCAGCCGGGCCGCGACGCGCTCGGCGCGACCGGCGTTCTCGGTCCACACCGCCCCGGCGAGGCCGTAGATCGTGTCGTTGGCGATCGAGACGGCCGCCTCCTCGCGCGCCTCGCGGTCCGCGCCGGTGAAGCGCTCGACGGTCAGCACCGGGCCGAAGCTCTCCTCCTGCACGCACGACATGTCCGCGGCGCAGTCGTCGAGGATCGTCGGCAGGTAGAAGAACCCCTCGTCGTACGCCGCCCCCTCGGGTCGCGCGCCGCCGCAGCGCAGGGTCGCGCCTTCCTCGAGCCCGGCCGCGACGTAGGCCTCGACCTTCTCGCGATGCGCTGCGGAGATCAGCGGCCCGGTCTCGGCCGAGTCGTCGAAGGGGCCGCCGAGGCGGATCTCCTTCGCCCGGCGCACCAGCTCGTCGACGACCTCGTCGTGGACGGTGTCCTCGACGATGAGCCGGGCCCCGGCCGAGCAGACCTGCCCGGAGTCGAGGAAGACCGCCGTGAGGGCGTTGTCGATGGCCGCATCCAGGTCGGCGTCGGCGAAGACGATGTTGGGGTTCTTGCCGCCGAGCTCCAGGGCCACGCGCTTCACCGTCGGGGCGGCCGCGGCCATGATCCGGCGGCCGGTCACGACGCCGCCGGTGAAGGACACCAGGTCGACCTCCGGGGCCTCGGTGAGCACCGGTCCCACCGCGTCGCCGGCACCCGTGACGAGGTTGGCCACGCCCGCCGGCAGGCCCACGTCGCTCAGGGCGTCCATCAGCCACATGGCCGTGGACGGCGTCAGCTCGCTCGGCTTGAGCACGAAGGTGTTGCCCGCGGCCAGCGCCGGCGCGACCTTCCACGCGGTCTGCAGCAACGGGTAGTTCCACGGCGTGATCAGGCTGCACACGCCCACCGGCTCGTGCACGACCCGGCTCCGCACGTCGGGCATCCCGGGGTCGACCACGCGACCGGACTCGGCCTGGGCGAGCGAGGCGAAGTGCCGGAACACCCCGACGATGTCGTCGACGTCGATCTGGCTCTCCACGAAGCGCTTGCCGGTGTCGAGGGACTCCCGGCGGGCGACCTCGTCCTTGTCGGACTCGAGCCGGTCGGCCAGGCGGTGCAGCAGCGCCGCCCGCTCCGGCGCCGGGGTGCGGGGCCAGGGACCGTTGTCGAAGGCGCGGCGGGCGGACAGGACGGCGGCCACCGCGTCGTCGGCACCCGGGCCGTGCGAGTGGGTGCTGCGACCACGGCCGCACCCGGCGTCCACGTGGCGGTGATGGCGGCGCGACCGCGAGGGCCCGACGGGGGCGTCGAGCACGTGGCCGCCTCACCCCAGTGACAGCAGCGTGCCTACCTGAGAGCAGGCTGAAACGTCCCCTGGCTCACACCGGGGGATTCTTTACCCCTGGGCGGGGCGGCGCCCCAGGGCCAACGGGTCAGGCCCAGGCGTGCGCGGGCGACCAGAAGACGGCGATCGCCACGTTGAGCACCGACAGCGCCAGCAGCCCGGCCCACAGGCCCTGCGGGATGCTCGGCTTGCGCACGTTGACCATCACCAGCACGAGGACGACCAGGCCGATGAGCAGCTTGACGCCGACCTTGGTGTTGTTCGGCTCCTGGTCCCCGGCCGAGAGCACCCCGACCAGCGCGAGCCCGGCGAGGAACGCGGTGCCCGCGCCGTCACGCATCGCCGCGTTCACCTTCTTCTCCCCCGGGCCCGCCTGGGCGATCAGGCCGCCGATGAGCGCGGCGAAGCCGAGGATGTGCACGAACAGCAGGATCAGGCGCAGGGTCTCCACGCCTGGATCGTACGGCCTCACCACCCCAGGTCGTGTCCCCACCGCTGGTCGACGCGGCGCGCCAGCGCCGTCTCGAGACCCCGCCCCCACCGCTGGTTGAGGTGCGAGGAGCGCCAGCGACGAGCCTCGAAACCCCGTACGCCGACAAGCAACCTGCTCCAC
>LULQ01000434.1_pt1 | contig 12578 bp, 11 predicted proteins | sample 728091 | NCBI WGS metagenome assembly LULQ01 (sample SAMN03860285, study PRJNA289734) | marine metagenome | biome: seawater column; feature: ocean; material: water; isolation source: Red Sea water column Station 149 - depth 10m | place: Saudi Arabia: Red Sea | collected 2011-10-15 | depth 10 m
CCAACAAGTAATAAATAAAATATTCTTTTCTCTCCCCAACAATAGGAAACAAAAATAGATAATACTGAAATAGCTAGAAAGAAATCTAAAGTCTTTGAAATAACCAAGAAAATCAAAAAGCTTAAAAGTGTTAAATAGAATGATTTTGGAAGTTTTTTTTCAACTTTCCAAGGATTTTTAGTTGCTAAATAATAGATTAACAATGTCATTACTATAATTAAAACTAAGAGTGCTTTTGGAAATGTTGCTGGCTGTATTCCTCTATTTAAAATGGGAGGAACAATATCAAAAGTAAAAGTTGTGATTAATAATGCTACAGATATTAAAATAATTACAAGAGAAACTTTAAACTCATCTCTAAAAAAAAAGGGCAAACTTTTGTTTGCCCTTTTTTGTTTTTGTACATTTTTCATATCTAAATGTACTTTTGATTAGATTAGTTTATGTAACCTAAAGCTTTAAGCTGAGCAGTCATTTCTGTAAGCATTTCTTCCATTTGCTTACCCCACTCGTCAGCACCAACTACACTAGTGTCATCAAGACCAATTTCAGTTAAGAAATTTTTGTAATAGTTGTGGCTCATAGCTTTCATCATTCCAGCTTCTAATTGTTTTACTCTGTCTGCTGGAGCACCTTTTTTAGTTACAAATCCTCTAACAGTAGATAAAGAAACAGGAATTCCTAATTCTTTAGCTGTTGGAGAGTCTCCAATTTTAGCCATTCTATTATTTGCTAAAACAACTGATACACAAAGTTTACCTTCGTTAATTTCAGTTAATGCTTCACCTAAGTTTAAAACACCTACATCGATATCACCTTTGATTAGGTTAGTTTTAATTGGTGCTACACCTTTGTAAGCAACAATAGTTGGATCTGTTAATCCACCTTTTTTAGTAAATGCAATTGCACTAACGTCATCAATACCACCAGTATGTGTTGTTCCATATTTTAATGATTTAGATTTTTGTGCGCTAATGAATTTCTTAGCATCTTTAATTTCATTGTTACAGTTAACAACAAATAATTGAGGATCGTCTGTACCTCTTGCTAAAGGCTGCATATCGCTCAATTTAACTTTAGTTTTTCCTAAAGCCATTGATACAGCATGACCAGTAGTCCAAGTTAAAGTGTGGTTACCATCTGCAGGTAAAGACATCATGTAATCCATAGATGCTGCTCCACCACCACCTTTTTTATTCACTAACTGCATATCTTGTTTAAGAACTCTTCTTGCTCTTAATAACATCATTCTAGTAGTAACGTCAGTTCCACCACCAAAACCAGCGTGAGTAATTGCTTGTATTGGATGTCCATCAGCTTTAGCTGAAGTGATCATTAGTGGAAGAGCTACAACAAAAAATTCAGTTACTAGGAAAGCAGCTGCTAAAAATAGTTTAAAGCTTTTTTTCATTATTTCCCTCTTAAGTTAATTTATATTTAATAATTTAAACATAATCTGATACAAGACGTAAAGAAAAAAATGGCTCAAAACAAATCTAACATTGCTTTACTATTAGGTGATCCTGCAGGTATTGGTCCAGAATTAGTTTCAAAACTTTTAAATGATGAAATGACTAAAAAAGCAAACATAGTTATCATTGGTGAAAAGCAGGTATTTGAAACAGGAAATAATATTACAGGAATTTCACATAATATAGATATTGTTAAAAATTTCGATGAAATTGATTTTAATAAAGCAAATAGATTTCTATTAGATATTTCTAAAGGAAAAAATCATAAATATAAGTTAGCTGAACCATCAAAAGAGTCTGGTGAAAGTGTATTAGAAGCATTAGATTTAGCTTTAACTCTTGCTAAAGAAAAAAAAATTGATGCAATTAATTTTGCGCCAATGAATAAAACAAGTTTAAAACTTGGGGGAAATAAACACTCAGATGAATTGCAATTAATGGCAGAAAAACTTGAAGTAAATAGTTTCTGTTGTGAGTTTAATGTTATAGATAATTTTTGGACAGCAAGGGTAACATCGCATATTCCAATAAAAGAAGTTGCCCAACATATTACAAAAGAAAATATAATGAAGCCTATAAAATTAATTAATGAAGTTATGGAGCTAAACGGTGTTAAGAAACCTCGAATTGCTATTCAGGCACTTAATCCCCATGCAGAGTTTGGTACTGAAGAAAAAGATGAAATTATACCTGCGATTGAGGAAGCAAAAAAACTTGGTTACAATGTTGATGGTCCTTTACCATGTGACACCTCTTTTGTAGTAGCTTATAAAAATAAAAATCATGATTGTATGGTTGGTATGTATCATGATGCGCTACAATCTGGTCTTAAAGCATTTGGTTTTGATAGAGGGGTAACAGTCCAAGGTGGATTAACTGTACCAGTTACAACTACTGCTCATGGTTCTGCATTTGCTATTGCAGGAAAAAACGAGGCAAACTTAGCTCCAATTTTAAATTCATTTAAGATTGCGTTGTCCATGGCTGAAAATAAAAAGAATTAAATTTAATTATCTGTTACTTCTTTAGCAAAAGGCATAGAAGAAGCGGCACCTAATCTTGTTGTTGAAATCCCCGCAACTTTATTTGCAAATGATAAAGCTTCTTTTATATCTAGATCATTTGCTAAACCGACAGCAAAAGCTCCATTAAATGCATCTCCTGCTCCTGTTGTATCTACAACGGCTTGTTTTAGTTTATATGCTTCCAAGAAAAAGTTTTCTTTTCCGTTTGAGAAATAAATACCTTTTTCACCTAAAGTAATAATCACATTTTTTATGCCTTTTTTTAAAAACTCGTCGGCTGCATTTTTTATATCTTCAACTGTTTTAATTTTTTTATTTAAATAAAATTCAGCCTCTGTTTCATTAGGAGTAAAAAAATCTATTAATTTAAAATTACCCTCGTCAATTTTACGTGCTGGAGCAGGATTTAAAATGGTTATACATTTATGTTCTTTTGCTTTTTTTAAAGCATAAATTGTAACTTCATCAGGAGTTTCCATTTGTGTCAGAAATATTTCTGAATTTTTAATTGTTTCAATTTTATTGTCTATATCTTCACTAACAAGATGTTCAGCTGCTCCTGAAACAATACTAATTGCATTGTTTCCATCTTTATCGATCATAATGCCAGCAACTCCTGTAAAAAGTTTTTCATCCTGAATGATTGAATGAGTTTTTACTCCAGCTTCCTTATAAAGATTAAATGCCATTTCAGAATGACTATCTTTACCAACTTTGGTTATAAAACTAACTTCTCCATTTAATCTAGAGGCTGCGATCGCTTGATTTGATCCTTTTCCACCTGGACCTACTACGTGTTTTTTTCCTAAAATTGTTTGACCTTTGCTGGGAATTTTATCTCCAATAAAACACAAATCTGCTACGAAAACTCCTAATATAGAAATAGATTTCATTAATTAAATTTTATGACCAAACCTTACCGTCTGGTAAAATTACACCTTTAGTTAAAATAAAACATCCAAAAGGTCTAGCATCTGTAGTTGTAACTATACAGTATGCTTTTTTTGCTTCTTCATAAAAATTTTGCCTAGATATTGAACCAACTTTCCAATTTATCCCAGAAACATTTTTAACTACATCAATAAATTCCTTATGCGTCTCTGTTAATTCATCTGGTTTGTCATCCACCTCCATTCTCAAAGCTGGAGATCCACCTTGTGTAACAATAAAACTATCAAGAGGAAAAACGGAAAGGATTGCTGAGGCCGCTTCTTTAATCCCAACTCCGTCTAATCTTATCACTTTGTCATTAGAGGTATTTGCAGGAAAATTTGCATCAGCTAAAATTAATTTTTCTCCATGACCCATGGATCTTAGATGAAATAATAATTCAGGGCTTAAAACTGGATTAATATTTATTAACATTAAAATATTATATTACATAAAAAAAAAGGGTGGAATTAAATTCCACCCTTTTTAATTATTTATTATCTAAAGATTATTTAAAATCGTTAGCGTTTTCTTTTGTTACCAATTGTGTTCCTGTATCGATGTTTGGATCAATACTTCCACCATTAGCTAATTCAAGAGCATATTTTACTCCATATGCACCCATGTTGTAAGAAAACTGAGCAATTGTCGCTGTCATCTCTCCTTTTAAGATACTTGTAGCTGCATCTGGAGTAGCATCAAAACCTACTACAACCACATCATTCATGTCCGCATCTTTAAGAGCCTGCATAGCACCTAAGCCCATATTATCATTTGAAGCAAATATTGCTTTAATGTTTGGATTTTTTAAAATAATCGACTCAGTTACAGATCTACCTTTTGCAGTGTCCCACTCAGCAGTTTGAGTAGCAACAATATTTAATCCACAATTTTTAAAACCTTTTATTGCACCATCTCTTCTTAACAAAGCTGTAGATTGTGACTCAATACCGGTTAAAATTGCAACATCTGAACCTTTAGGAGTTTTATCACAAATAAATTTTGCAGCTAACTCTGCACCATTCATGTTGTTTGTTCCAATAAAAGTTACCCCTTCATTAATTCCTTTTGTATCCACAAATACAACTGGAACGCCACTTTTAATCGCATCGTCTACGATTGGAGCAAAAGCATTTGGATCTCCTGGCGCTAAAGCTATTGCATCAACACCTTTTGCTAGTTGGTCTTCAACTTGGTTAATCTGAGCTTGTACATCACCTTCTTGCGGTGGTGCAACCAAAACTAAATCAACACCTAATTTTGCTGCTTCTTCTTTAGCTCCTTTTTCTACAGATGCCCAAAAAGGATTTCCTGATCCAGGTCCTTTAATGCTGAATAATATTTTTTTTCCAGCAAATGCCCCTGTTGAAAAACTTGCTAATAGAAAAACAGAAGTAATAATTACACTAATTATTTTTGTTAAGTTTTTCATATATTTCCCCTTAGTTGTTTTTTAAAATTAAATTTAATCGAAAATTTAAAAAGAATTCAACAGTTAATAAGAACAGTTCTAAATTAGATTAAAACAACTAATACGTGTAAATTATTTTCTTGTTCCAATATCTCTTCTTAGCACGTCTATATAAACAGCTAAAACTATAATTGAGCCGATTAACACTTGTTGCCAAAATGAACTTACATCCATTAAGTTTAGTCCATTACGAAGAATACCCATAATCATAACTCCAGCAAAAACTCCAAGCACAGTTCCTCTTCCTCCAAAAAAACTTGCTCCACCAATAATACAAGCAGCAATCGCATCGAGTTCTGACTGAAGTCCAGCATTTGGATATCCTGAGTCAGTTCTTCCAGCTAAAATTAAAGCACCAATACCAGATAAAAAACCACACAAAGAATAAACAATAATCAAAATTTTATTTACATTTATTCCTGAAGCTCTAGCTGCATTTGGATTGCCTCCAATTGCATAAATCCATTTACCAGTTTTACTCTTATTTAAAAAAATCCAAAAAATTATATAAACAATTGCAATTAATACTAAACTTACAGGTAAATATTGAGATTTTTCTAATCCCAACCATTGAAGATCAATTCTTCCATGTCCCAAATATCTAACTTCATCTGTAAAACCACTAATAGGAGTACCACCTGAAATTAAATTTCCTGCACCTCTAAATATATAAAGTGTGCCCAAAGTCATTATAAAAGGATGAGGCATCCGTAATAAAGTAATACCTAAACCATTAAATAACCCACACAAAAAACCTGCAATCAATGGCGTAATTACTACAATGAACCAGGGGGCTCCTGCTTTTGCAACGACAGCTAAAATCATAAGAGATAACATCATTATAGAGCCAACAGAAAGATCAATTCCTGCTGTCACAATTACCATAAATACTCCTAGAGCTAGCATTGATTGCCAGGATATTTGTTTAAAAACATTGGTTACATTTCTCCATGATAAAAACACATCTGGTTGTAAAATATGCATTACCAGAATCATAAGAACTAACAAAAGAAGTATTCCATACTTTTCAAAGTACGGAATTAATTTTAAGTGCAAACTTTCTATTTTTTTATCTTTATCTTCCATATTATTTTTTACCCATAATCCATCCAATAACTTCATCTCTTGAAGTATTTGAAAGGCTAGCTTCTGCAAAATTTGTTCCTTGGAATAAAGCCATTACACGATCACAAACTGTAAAAATATCATCCATTCTATGACTTATTACAATTACTCCAACACCTGTTTTTTTTAAACTATTAATAAGATCTAAAACTTTACCAACTTCTTTGATCGCTAATGCTGCAGTTGGTTCATCCATAATTACTACTTTAGCATTAAAGGCTGTTGATCTTGCGATTGCTACAGCTTGTCTTTGACCACCTGAAAGTTCCTCTACTTTTTGATCAGCACTTTTAACATTTATTTTTAACTTATCTAAATGAGCATTAGTTAACTCTTTAATTTTATTAAAATCTAATAATTTTAAAAATCCTAAATTTTTTGTTGGCTCTCTTCCTAAAAAAATATTTTCACCAATAGGTAAATTACCTGCTAAAGCAAGATCTTGATAAACCATTTCTAAACCTAAATTTTGAGAATCTCTTGGACTTTCTAGTATTTCTTCTTTGCCTTGGAAAAATAAGGAACCTGCGCTTGGTTTATAAAGTCCCGACAAAACTTTCATTAAAGTTGATTTTCCTGCTCCGTTATCTCCAACTACACCCAAACATTCTCCAGCATGAACCTTTAAATTAACATTTTCTAATGCAGTAATAGTTCCAAAATATTTTGTTATTCCTTTAGCTTCTAAGAGTGGATTACTAGTTGCCGACATAATCTATAAAATTATTAAAATATCAATTAATTGCAACTGGTTTTGAGGCCAATAACCTTACTGTTTTCAATTCAGCTTTTTTGCAAAATTTTGGTTTTAAATTTTTTGAAATTAGATGCATGTCCTTTAAAACAATATCCCCCATACTATAAAAGGCCTCTGTCAGAGCTCCTGCTCTGTGCGCTGAAAACAAAATGTTTTTGACTTTCCTAATTGGGTCATTTTTTCTCACTGGTTCTTTAGGAAATACATCAGTAGCTACATATATATCTCCCTTTTTAACTCTCTTGATTAAATCTTTAAAATTTACAACTGCTGCTCGACTCATCAATATGAATAGAGAGTTAGGTTTCATTTTATTAATTAAATTTTTATTAACTAAATTTTTATTCTTAGAAGTTACAGCAGCTAAAACATAAATAATTTCACATGTTTTAAACATTTGATTTAAACTAACAGGTTTAAATCCAAAGCTTTTAATCTTATTCTTCGATAACCAGGGGTCATAAACATTTATATCTTTAGTAAATGGAAGTAACATTGGATATAGAGATTTAGCTAAATCACCAAAACCCAGTAATCCAATTTTTTTTCCTGATAATAATGATGCTTTTAAATTACTTTCTAACCCATATTTTTCTTTACCTTTCACAAAATCAAAATGAGCATTATGAATATTCCTTAATAGAGAAAGTGTCATTCCTAATGCAATTTCAGCAACAGGATTTGAAAATACTGGAGAAGTTGCAATTACATGGATTCCCTTTTTAGCACAATAAACATAATCAACGTTATTCATAAAATTACTTTCAACATTGATTATTGCTTTCAATTTTTTTGCCTTTGATAAAATTTTTTTATCTAAGTCTGGCTGACCCATAATGAAAGTAGCCTTATCAATATAGTTTTCATAAAATTGTCTCTTTTTTTTATCAGGTGCTATTAAAATGTTATATTTTTTTTTTAATTCTATTAATTTTTTTTTCGTAAAAATCAGATCCAATGTTCTTGGGAAAGGATCAGATATAACAATTGGTTTTGACACTAAATTAAAATTTTTTTTACTTCTTCTTCATTAAATTTTTTTGGTCTATCACATTTTGTTTGTATTTTTTGAGGAATTCCAGTATTTGCTGCCCTCATGGTTGACTCGATTATATCTAATACATGTAAAGATAAATCACCTGAACACCTGTGTTTTTTATTTTTCTGAATTGAATATAACATTTCAGATAAACCAACACTCCGATAGTTCGCATTTGTAGCAGCTTCATTTGATCTACCACTAGAGGAAGTTATGTTTATTTTTCCTAAATGCATCTTATCTGTTTTATGTTCACCCCATTTTCCACCTTCTGTAACAGATATAAAAACAGAACCTCCAAACATGTTAGGATCTGGAACAATAATCGATCCCTTTGTACCATAAAGCTCCATGTGATTTCTTTGATGATTAATTACATCAAAAGAAAGTGTTACTTGAATTATAGCGCCACTGTGAAATTGGATTGTTGCTAAGTATGTTGTGGGAGTTTCAACTTTAAATGATTTATTTTTTTTTGGACCCGCTCCATAAATTCTTTTTTTAAAAGCTGTTAATGTTCTTCCTTGAACTTGTTTTGCTGGTCCAAGTAAATTTACTAAGGTTGTAAAAAAGTATGGCCCCATATCAATTACTGGACCTCCTTCTTTTTTATACCATGACTCAGGTTTTGGATGAAAAGACTCTACCCCAGGAAATGCAAAAATGGCATTACCCAATTTAATCTCTCCAATCAAATCAGAGTCAATTAATTCCCGAGCTTTTTGAATTCCTCCACCTAAAAATGTATCTGGAGCATTTCCAAGATAAAGTTTATTTTTTTTTGCTAGTGAGACGAGTTCTTTACCTTTTGCAAAATAAGTTGCTAATGGTTTTTCTGAATAAACATGTTTACCTGAAGTCAAAACTTTTTTTGAGACTGAATAATGAGATTGTGGAATTGTTAAGTTTAAAATAACTTCAATTTCATTATCTTTTAAAATTTCCGAAACTGTTTTAGATTTAATATTGTATAATTTTGCACATTTATCGGCTGCTTTTTGATCAATATCTGCACAAGCAATTATTTTAAAATTATTAAAATATTGTTGCCCCCTAAAGTATGTCTCAGCGATATGACCACAGCCTATAAGACCGACAAGCTTCTTCATTTTCTTTAGTAGTAGGAATTTCTAGCGTAGGGCTATCCCAAAAAGATGAACCTTCAACCCATTTGTAAGCATGAGTTTTAATTGAAATAACATAAGTCACATCAGATGCTTTCGCTCTCTTAAATGCAGCTTCAAGATCTGAAATTGATGTAACGTGTTCAGATTTTGCACCCATACTTTCCGCATGTTTTGCAAAATCTACATCAACTAAGCCAGGAGTGTTAGAACTCTTTAATAAGTTGTTGTACTCTTTACCACCTTTAAATAATTGTAATCGATTAATAACTGCAAAACCTCCGTTATCACAAACAATTATAATCAATTTATTTTTTGTGATAACCGAAGAATAAATGTCAGTATTATTTAGTAGATAAGATCCGTCTCCCACAAAAGAAATTACTTCTTTATCTGGATTTGCCATTTTGATTCCCAAGGCTCCAGAAATTTCATAACCCATACAACTAAAACCCCATTCTGTTTCATGAGTATTGAGTTCTCTTGGTCTCCAAACTTGAATTACCTCACCAACTAAACCTCCTGCAGCTGTAACTGCAATATCTGTTGGATCAGAATTTCTATAGATTGCACCAATTGCTTGGACATAACTTGGGACTTCCTGATTAGTTGGGGCACTCTCTTTATCTATATGTTCATTCCATGACTTAAGCTCAATTTGAGATTTTTTATTCCAATCTTCTCCTACTCTCCAATCACCTAAGGCTTGAGAAAGTTCAGTTAATGAAACTTTTGCATCTCCAACAACTGCTTGTGCTAAATGTTTATTAGCATCATATCTTGACACATTTATAGAAACTAATTTGAAATTTTCGTTTTCAAAATTTGCCCATGATCCTGTTGTAAAATCAGCAAGTTTTGTTCCAACTGCAATAGCAAGATCAGTTTCTTTAGCTAATGTATTTGTATTTTTTCCTCCCAGGCCTCCAATTTGACCTGCAAAATGAGAATGGTCTCTCTTCATTGTTGAGTAGCCCATTACAGTTTGTGTAACTGGGATATTGTGTTTAATTGCAAACTGACTTAATTCTTCCATTGCATCCGAGTAAAATACTCCACCTCCAGATATTATTATTGGATTTTTTGAAGATTTAATTTTAGCAGCTGCTTCTTTTATTTGAAATTCATCTGGTCTTGGTCTTCGAATTGTGTGCACTTTTTCTTGAAAAAATTCTGCTGGATAATCAAAAGTTTGGCCTTGGATATCTTGACTCAATGAAATACAAGCAGGACCACAATCAGCAGGATCTAACATAGTTTGGACTGCTATTGGAAATGATTGAATTATTTGTTCAGGTCTAGTGATACGATCAAAATATCTCGTAACTGGTTTGAAAGCATCATTTGCAGTTGTGCTTGGGTTGTTAAATTGTTCAACTTGTTGCAATACTGGATCTGGCATTCTATTTGCGTAAGTATCGCCAGGTAAAAATAAAATTGGTAATCTATTACTCATAGCAACTGCTGCAGCAGTAATCATATTTGTTGCTCCAGGTCCAACAGATGATGTCGCTACAAAAATTTGTTGTCTTCTTTTTGCTCTTGCGTAACCAATTCCTGTAAGAGCCATATTTTGCTCATGATGACCTCTGTATGTTGGAAGCTCTTTTTGATTTTCCTCTAATGCTTGACCTAAGCAAGCTACGTTTCCATGTCCAAAAATTCCAAAGACACCTGGAAATAAAGGTTCTTTTTTGCCGTTAATTAATATTTTCTGAGCAATTAAATATTTAACTATTGCATGAGCACATGTCAGGGTAATTTTTTTCATAAATATGTTTATCTTTTAATATGTATAGTGTTTATATATAATTCTATTTATAAATTAAAAAACCTAATAAAGTAAACTTAAAAATAAATTCTATGTACGAAAAATTTGGACAATTCATTGATGGTAAATGGCAACAAGCTGAAAAGAAAGAAACTTACGATGTAATTAACCCTGCAACAGAAGAGGTGATTGGAAAAGCATCGAAAGCTTCATCTATTGAAGTACAAAAAGCATTAAAGTCTGCAGAAAAAGGTTTGGAAGTTTGGAAAAACACTGCACCATGGCAAAGAGCTTACGTGCTTAGAAAAATTGCAGACATGATGAGAGAGAAAAAAGATGTTATAGCAAAATGGTTAACTCTTGAAGTTGGAAAACCTCTTGCAGAAGCAGTTGGTGAAGTTGGTGGTGGAGCTGATATTTTTGAGTGGAATGCTGAAGAAACAAAAAGAATTTATGGACAAACACAACAAAGTAGATTTCCAGATACTAGAGTTCATGTTTATTATCAACCTGTAGGAGTTGTTGCAGCTTTAGTTCCTTGGAATTTCCCAATAGTTTTAGCATCTAGAAAAATTTCTACTGCCCTAGCTGCAGGATGTTCTGTAATTTGTAAGCCAGACGTAATTACTCCTGGTGCTGTAATGGAATTAGTAAACATTTGTAAAGAAGCTGGAGTACCAGATGGTGTGGTTAGTCTTTTGTCAGGTGATCCTGCTGAAATATCAAATGAATTAATGGAGTCTGATATAATTAAAAAAGTTTCAGTTACTGGATCAACTAGAGTTGGTAAAATTATTTTAAAAAAAGCAGCTGATAAAGTTCAAAGAGTTACTATGGAGCTAAGCGGACACTCTCCTTTTATTGTATGTGAAGATGTAGATATGAATAAAGTAGCTGATATAGCAATAACTGGTAAATTCAGAAATAACGGTCAGGTTTGTATCTCACCTAATAGATTTTATATCCAAGAAAACAGAAAAGAGGATTTTGTTAATGCTTTTATTGAAAGGGCAAAAAGATTAAAAATTGGAAACGGTATGGACGAAGGTGTGGATCTTGGACCTTTAACTACCGCTAAAAGATTGGAAGAAATAGAAAAACTAGTTGAAACTACTAAAAAAGAAGGAGCAAAAGTATTAATGGGTGGACAAAGACCTTCTGGTTTTAATAAAGGATATTATTACGAACCAACTGTTTTTGATGATGTAAAAGATAATTTTACAATAATGAAGGAAGAACCTTTTGGTCCACTAGTTCCAATATTAACTTTTAAAACCTTTGATGAAGTAATTGAAAGAGCAAATGATAACGACTTAGGTTTATGTAGTTACCTTTATACAAATTCCATGGATAAAGCTCATATTGGATCTGAAAAATTAGAGTCTGGTTGTGTTGCAGTAAATACTGGTGTTGTTGCAATTGCTGAAGCACCATTCGGAGGAATAAAACAAACTGGTTATGGTCGTGAAGGTGGGTCAGGTGCAATCAAAGATTATCTAAATGTGAAATATACTCACATGGGCTTAAAAATCTAAAAATGAGAAAAAATAAAGTTAAAGAAATGATGAAGGCAGGGAAACCTGTTATCAATGGTTGGCTTCAAATACCTAGTACTGTTTCAGCTGAAGTAATGGCTCATCAAGGTTGGGATTCTCTGACAATAGATATGCAACATGGCTTAGTTGATTACACTAATGCACTCCCAATGCTTCAAACAATTTCAACAACAGATGTAACTCCTTTAGCTAGAGTAAACTGGAATGAGCCAGGTCAAATAATGAAAATTCTAGATGCGGGTTGTTATGGAATTATATGTCCAATGGTAAGTAATAAAGAAGAAGCAGAAAGATTTGTTCAAGCTTGC
>LULQ01000804.1_pt1 | contig 12202 bp, 10 predicted proteins | sample 728091 | NCBI WGS metagenome assembly LULQ01 (sample SAMN03860285, study PRJNA289734) | marine metagenome | biome: seawater column; feature: ocean; material: water; isolation source: Red Sea water column Station 149 - depth 10m | place: Saudi Arabia: Red Sea | collected 2011-10-15 | depth 10 m
GAATAAATTATTATGGCCGATGATTTTTGCAGTTTCTGTTTGTGGAACATATTCTTTAAATCAGTCAATTATTGATGTTTGGTTGATGCTATTATTTGGAGTTATTGGTTTCTTTATGAGAAGATATGGATTTTCAGTTGTACCTGTAATTATAGGTTTAATTTTGGGTGAATTGGTAGAAGGAACTTTAAGACAATCGCTTGTTATTTTCGATGGAAACTGGTTAATGTTTCTTCAAAGACCTATTGCATTAACATTTTTTGTTTTATCTTTAATTGCTCTAAGTTTTCCATTAATAAAGAGAAAGAAAAAAAATGATAAAGTTTGATTTAAGTAATAGGGTTGCGGTTATAACAGGTGGTGCTCAGGGTTTTGGATTTGCAATAGCGGAAAGATTCATTCAATCAGGTGCAAAAGTTGTTATATGGGATATTGACGAACAAGAAGCAAAGAAAGCTGTTGAAAAAATAAATTCAGAAAACATAAGTTATAAAATTGTAAATGTATGTAACTTTGAAGAGATTTCTAAAAGCTTAAAAGATATTGAGACTGAACATAATAAAATAGATATTTTTGTAAACAATGCTGGGATAACAGGCATGAATAAAACAGTTGCAGAATATCCTATTGAAGAGTGGGAAAAAGTTATTCAATTAAATTTAAATGCAGTATTTTACTGTTGCAAAGCAGTTGTTCCTTATTTGGAAAAAAATAATTATGGAAGAATAGTTAATATTGCATCAATTGCTGGAAAAGAAGGCAATCCTAACGCTGGAGCTTATAGCACATCAAAAGCAGGGGTTATTGGTTTAACAAAATCTCTAGGAAAAGAGTTAGCATTAAAAAATATAGCAGTAAATTGTGTAACACCGGCAGCTGCAAAAACAAGAATATTTGATCAAATGACCGAAGAACATATAAATTACATGCTTTCAAAGATTCCAAGAAATAAGTTTGCAAAAGTTAATGAATTGGCTTCTTTAGTAACTTATTTAGCTAGTGAAGAAAACTCTTTTGCGACTGCTGCAGTGTTTGATCTAAGTGGGGGAAGAGCTACTTATTAATGTATTTAATTTAATATTTTTTTTATGAAATACTCTGCATCTAAAAATAGATACTCAAATATGTTATATAGGACTTGCGGTGACAGCGGTGTAAAATTACCTTTAATCAGCTTGGGTCTTTGGCATAATTTTGGTGCCAAAATCCCACTTTCAAATATTAAAAAAATCCTATTTTACGCTTTTGATAGAGGTGTTACTCATTTTGATTTGGCGAATAATTATGGCCCACCATATGGTAGCACAGAAAGTAATTTTGGAAAAATAATAAGTAAAGACTTAAAAAAATATAGAGACGAACTCATCATATCATCTAAAGCTGGTTATGATATGTGGGAAGGACCTTATGGAGAATGGGGATCAAAAAAACATATTATCGCAAGTTGTGATCAAAGTTTAAAAAGAATGAAAGTTGATTATTTTGACATATTTTATTCACATAGATTTGACCCAAATACACCTTTAGAAGAGACAGCAGATGCTTTAGAAACTATTTATAAATCTGGTAAAGCTTTATATATTGGCATTTCATCTTATTCCTCCAAAAAGACAAATCAAATCTACAAAATTTTAAAATCAAGAAATATTAAATTGTTTATTCATCAACCATCATATTCGTTAATAAATAGATGGATTGAAAAAGATTTGACTAAGACAATAAGAAAACTAAAAATTGGATGTATTGCTTTTTCTCCGCTAGCTCAAGGAATGCTATCAGATAAATATTTAAAAAAGATACCTAAAGTTTCAAGAGCAAGCGATACAACATCATACTTAGATAAATCTTTGATAACAAAAAAAAATTTAAAGATTGTTTCGGATTTAAATAAGATTGCAATTAAAAGAGGGCAATCTTTATCTCAAATGGCAATCTCTTGGGTTCTATCAAATAATTATGTAACATCCGCTCTAATAGGAGTTAGAAATATTAATCAATTAAAAGAAAATTTAGAAAGTCTAAACAAACTTAATTTTACAACTTCTGAAATGAAAATAATTAATAAAACCGCAAAAGATGGTAATATTAACATCTGGAAGCAATCAAGTTCATATTAAAATGCATATTGGTATTGATTTAGGTGGAACCAAAACAGAGTCAATCATTATTGATGAAAATGGAAAAGAGCTCGAGAGAATTAGGAGAACAACACCAAAAAATTATAATGGAACTTTAGATACAGTATGTGAACTTGTAAATTATTTAGAAGATAAATACAAAAAAAGTTGTAGTGTTGGTGTAGGCTCGCCTGGAGCTTTATCAAAAGAAACAAATTGTATAAAGGGTGGTAATTCAACCTGGTTAAATGATAGGCCTTTAAAAAAGGATATTGAGCTTAGGCTAAATAGAAAAATATTTCTTGAAAATGATGCTAATTGCTTTGCTTTATCTGAATCAATTGATGGAGCTGGTCTTAACCATGAAATAGTATTTGGAGTTATAATTGGAACAGGTGTTGGTGGAGGATTAATTATTAATAATAAAATTGTTAATGGATTTAATAACATAACTGGGGAATGGGGACATAATCAAATGCCAATAGGAACAAATGATAAGTGGAAAAGGCACGATTGTTATTGTGGTAAAAAAGGATGCATTGAAACATTTCTATCTGGTCCAGGGTTTTCAAAACATTTTTATGACATTCATAAAATAGATTTAGATGCTAAAATAATTCAAGAAAATGCAAACAAAGGAGATGAAAAATCTTTAGAATTTGTATTTCAATACTTAGATTACTTAGCACGAGGCTTATCCACTGTAATTAATATTGTTGATCCTGGTGCAATTGTTATGGGTGGAGGTGTTTCCAATATGAAGCAGATTTATGGAAATATAAATTCAAAATTAAAAAAATATGTATTTAGTGACACTGTAAATACTAAAGTTTTAAAAAATATTCATGGAGATTCTAGTGGCGTAAGAGGAGCTGCAGATTTAGGAAGATCTAACGATACAATATAAATTTAAATAATGAAAAAATATAAAATCGGTTTTATTGGAATAGGTTTAATGGGATTTCCAATGGCTAAAAATCTTCTAAAATCAAAATATGAAGTTAAAGTTTTTAATAGAACTAAAAATAAAGCCATTAGACTAAAAAAATTTGGTGCGAAAGTATGTAATTCTCTAAAGGAAGTTGTTAAGGACCAGGATCTAATAATTACCATGTTGTCTGATGATAAGGCTATAAAAAAAATATATTTTAATTCAGAATTTTTAAAAAATTTAAAAAAAGGATCTACAGTCATTGATATGAGTTCTGCAAATCCTAGAACAGCAATTAATTTATCAAAATTATTAAAAAAATATAAAATTAATTTTTTAGACGCACCAGTTTCTGGAGGCACCAATGGTGCAGAGAATGCAGAGCTCGCCATAATGGTTGGTGGAGATAAGAAAGTTTTTTCTAAAAATTTAAATGTACTTAAGAAATTAGGCAATCCTGTTTTAGTTGGAAAAAATTCCGCAGGTCAAATAGCAAAATTAGCTAATCAAATAATAGTTGGAATTACAATAGGATCTGTTTCAGAAGCAATTAAACTATCACAAAAAAATAACGTAAATCCAATTAATATTCTCAAAGCATTGAAAGGAGGATGGGCTGACAGTAAAGTATTGCAAACTCACGGACTAAGAATGATCAAAAATGATTTTAAACCAAGAGGAAAAAATTTTTCGCAATTAAAAGATATGAATAACATCCTTGATTGTGCAAAAAATAAAAAGTTAGAATTACCTTTATCTAAAATAGTAAAAAAAATGTATAATAAACTTGTTAAAAAGGGTTTAGGTAATTATGATCATAGTTCGTTATACAAAAGCTATAAATAATTATTGGAGATGAAATGAAATTACTAAGAGTAGGAGAAAAAAATAAAGAAAAGCCAGCTATATTAGATAAAGATGGAAAGTTGAGAGATATATCCAAACATATAATTGATTTAGATCCAACTCATTTAAATTTTGAAACATTTGAAAAAATTAAACAAATTGATTTATCATCACAGCCCGAGATTTCAAATAATACAAGAATTGGTTCATGCATAACTAAACCAGGAAAATTTATTGCAATTGGATTAAATTTTTCTGACCATGCAGCGGAAACTGGAGCAAAACCACCAACAGAACCAATTGTATTTATGAAAGCCACTAGTTCAATCAATGGACCAAATGATGATATTGAAATTACAAGCTATTCAAACAAACTAGATTGGGAAGTTGAGCTAGGTTTAGTTATTGGAAAAAATGCTAAAAATATTCCAGAGAAAAATTCACAAGATTATATCTTAGGCTATTGTTTAGTGAATGATGTAAGTGAGAGGGAGTGGCAAATAGAAAAAATGGGACAGTGGGTAAAAGGAAAGTCGCACGATACATTTGGTCCTGTTGGTCCATATCTTGTGACCAAAGATGAGATTAATGATGTAAACAACCTAAATATGGAATTAGATTTAAATGGTGAACGAATGCAAACGGGTAATACAAAAACAATGATTTTTAATGTAGATCATATTGTTTCATATGTTAGCAGATATATGTCCCTTCAACCTGGAGATATCATTACCACAGGAACACCCCCAGGAGTTGGAATGGGAATGAAGCCACAAAAATTTTTAAAAGCAGGTGATGAAATGAGGCTTTCAATTGAACTTCTTGGTGAACAAAAATCAAAAGTAGTAGCAATTTAATCCAAATATAATCTCTTTTTTGATATAATAAATTGTGATCAAAAGAGACCTATACTACGAGAGAATTCCTACAAAATCATTAAGAGAGGATGTTAGGTTTTTAGGAAATTCATTAGGAAATGTAATTAAAGAACAAGAAGGTAAAAGCTTTTATAATCTTGTTGAGAAAATTAGAAAGTTATCAAAAGCAAATAAAATCCAAAAAAAATCATATAAAAAAATTTCTAGTGAAATAAAAAGTATTAATCCTAAAAATACTTACAAGCTTGCAAGAGCATTTAATCATTTTATGAATTTTATAAATCTAGCTGAGTCTATTGATGCATCTAGACAACTAAACCAATATGAAAATAAAAGAGACGGCAAAAATCAAAAAAATATTTTTATAGAAGAAATTTTTGAGAAATTATTTAAAAATAAAAAAATTAATAATAATAAAATATATAGTTTTGCAAAAAATTTAAATATTGGAATAGTTTTGACAGCCCATCCAACAGAGGTCAAAAGAAGAACTTTAATTCAAAAATACCATAAAATTACAGAAATACTTGAGGATAGAGAGTTATTTAAAGATCACTCTTCAAAAATAAAATCTTTAAATAAAAAAATTCATGATGAATTTACCATTATCTGGAATACAGATGACTTAAAAAGATCAAAACCGTCTCCAGCCGATGAAGCGCGATGGGGTCTTGCAATAATAGAGGATAGTCTTTGGGAAACTATTCCAAAAGTCTACAGAAGACTCAATGATATATTTTTGAAAAATATGGGTAAAGGTTTGCCAAAAAATTTTAATCCTATTGAGTTTGGATCATGGATGGGTGGTGATAGAGATGGAAATCCAAATGTAACTTCAAAAGTAACTAAAGAAGTTTTGTTATTATCAAGATGGGAAGCAGCAAAATTGTATGAAAAAGAACTCACTAAATTAATTAGATCATATTCAATGAAAAAGTGTTCAAAAAAAATTCAAAAACTTACAGGAAAATCATTTGAACCTTACAGAGTTTTCTTAAGACCTTTAAGAGATAAAATGCGATTTACTCAGGTGAATTATTAGACTTAATGAGAAGAGCAAAATGTTTTGGAATTAATTTAGCAAAACTAGATATTAGACAAGAATCATCTAGACACTCACAATTAATTAATGAACTTGTTCAGAAAAAAAATAAACACAATTATTTAAAATGGAGTGAGGAGGAAAAAATTAAATTTTTATCATCTAAGATGAAAAAAAAATCCAATTTCATCAAAAATTTTAATTTTAAAAATAAAGAAAACAAAGAAGTTTGGTCAACATTTAAAATTTTATCTGAAGAGCCACCTGAATGTTTGGGGGCTTATGTTATTTCAATGACATCATCTGCATCTGACATTCTCTCTGTTTTATATTTGCAAAAAGAAGCAAATATTAAGAATAAATTAAGAGTTGTCCCTTTATTTGAAACATTAGATGACTTAATTAATGCAAAATCAATAATGGCCAGCTTGTTTTCATTAAAGTGGTACAGAGATTTAATAAAAAATAAACAAGAAGTCATGATTGGATATTCAGACTCAAGCAAAGATGCTGGAAAAATTTGTGCAAGTTGGCATCAATATAAGGCTCAAGAAGAAATTATTAAAATTGCAAAAAAATATAAAATAGATGTTACTTTCTTTCATGGAAGAGGTGGTTCAGCGGGTAGAGGTGGAGGCCCAATTCAAGCTACTTTAAAATCTCAGCCGCCAAATACAGTTAATGGAAAAATTAGAATAACCGATCAAGGAGAAGTTATTCAGCAGAAATATGGATATCAGCCTTTAGCAATTTATAATTTATGTAGCTATATAGGAGCGGTAATGGAGGCAACATTAACACCACCTCCAGTCCCTAAAAAAGATTGGAGAAATCTAATTGAAAAAATGTCTGATATTTCAAAAAGTTCATATAGAAAAAATATTAATCAAAGTTCAGATTTTATTAAATATTTTAAAACCGTTACGCCACATGTGTCTTTAGGAAAACTTTCAATTGGATCAAGACCGTCTAAAAGAAAGAATATTGATAATATCAAAGGTTTAAGAGCAATACCCTGGGTATTTGCTTGGACACAAATAAGACTAATGCTCCCAGCATGGCTTGGAAGTGCAGAAGCTTTAAGATATTCATCGATAGAAAAATTTGAGAAAACACTAATAGATATGGAAAAAAATTGGCCTTTCTTCAATTCAATGATGGATATCTTGGATATGGTAATTTCAAAAGTGGACCCAGATATTTCAAAAATATATGAGGAATACTTAGCTGATAAAGATTTAAAAAGAGTTGGAAAAAAACTTAGGTTCCAATTTGAAGTTATTAAAAAATTAAATAAAAAGATTACGCCTAAAGAAATTATAAATGAAAGAAAAAAATTTAGATCAGGAGTTATTGTAAGAAATATTTACACAGAAGTATTAAATATAATTCAAGCAGTAGTTATGAATAAAATCAAAAACAAAAAATTAAATTCAGATAAAAAAAATGATCTTAATGATGCATTATTAACATCTATTGCAGGTATTTCAGCTGCAATGAAAAATACTGGTTAAATGATAGAATTATTTGTTGCATTTGGAGCTGGATTGATAAGCTTTTTGTCTCCATGTGTACTTCCATTAATACCTGGATATATATCTTATATTTCTGGAAGCTCTTTAAATGAGTTATTAGAAAAAAAAACAATTAATATATTCCCTATAGTTTTATTTACTTTTGGTTTTTCCATTGTTTTTATAAGCTTTGGAGCTACCGCAACTTTTTTAGGTTCTTTAATTTTAAGTAACTCTTTTGAATTAAGAATTATTGCAGGAAGTATAATAATCATTTTCTCCCTTCATATTATGGGATTAATTAATATTAAGTTTTTAAATTATGAAAAAAGAATTAATACTGAGATTAAATCAGGAAATTTTAGCTCAATATTAGTTGGTATGGCATTTGGATTTGGATGGACTCCATGTATTGGACCTATTTTGGGATCAATATTAGCTTTAGCTTCAATTGAGCAAAGTTTGAACCGAGGCATATTGTTACTTGTGTTCTATTCACTTGGTTTAGCACTACCATTTATTGCATCAGGTTATTTGATTCAACGTTTTATGGTTGTTACAAAAAATCTAAAATCAAAAATGATAACTATTTCAAGAGTTGGTGGAGGATTATTATTGATAACAGGAATATTAATGATTACAAACCAGTTGCAAGCTTTAGGATTTTACATATTAAAGTATTTTCCTATACTTCAAAAACTTGGATAAAAATGAAAATATACCAAATCGATTGCAGTGCTAGAAAAGAAGGTTCTACCTCAAGGATGCTTGCAAAAAAAATACTTGATAAAGTTAAAAAAGATAATGATGAAGTCATTTATAGAGATCTAGATGACGAAATGCTTTTTATATCTGGTTTAACTGAGTCTGGAATGAAAATTCCAGAGAATGAGCAAACAGATGAACATAAAAAAATGTTTGAATTGTCTGATAAGTTAGTATCAGAGTTAAAAGAATGTGATGTAATTATTATATCAGTGCCAATTTATAATTTTGGCCCACCAGCAACCCTTAAAGCTTGGGCTGATCTTGCAGCCAGAGTAAAATTGACATTTAAATATGGGGATGACGGAAGAAGAAAAGGTTTATTAGAAGATAAGCAGGTCTATTTAGTAATTACTTCTGGTGGAACAAAAATACAAGGTGAAGAAGACTTTTTAACTCCGTGGTTGATACATATGTTAAATTTTTTTGGTATTAAAAAAATCGATATAGTTGCAGCAGATCAAATGGCTTTAGATTATGAAAAGTCGATAAAAAACGCTGAAGAAAAAATAAAAGAATTATTTAAAGATTAAATTTTCTTTTTAAATGTCTAAGTTTACCTTCTGTACTGTCGAAATCAATGTAGCATCCTTGTAAATATCTATCACCTTCGTTAACATCATACTTTGTTCTTCCATGAAGTAATCTATGATTGTCCATCATTAATAAATCTCCAGTTTCTAATTTAAATTCAACTTTATATTTATCAGAGTTGTATAATTCAGAAATTTTATTTCTAGCTTTATAGAATAAATCCAATTTTGATTTTTCTAATATCGGAGCATAATCTAATCTTGGACTAAATCTAACTTGTTTAAAATTATTTTTTTCATCCAATTTAATTAACTCAGACATATCTTCTAGAACAACTGTATTGTCTATAAATTTAAATTTTACTTTAACTGAAGATAAAATTTCATAATATTCTGGATAATCCTCTTTGATTTTTTCACTTACTGTGTAACCATCAACCAAGGTAGAATTTCCTCCACTCACATTATTTGTAATACAATGCAATAATTGAACACAACTGCCAATTGAATTTGCAAATTTAATAATAAAATTATCTTCAGTTGTAACATTAGTTAAAACTACAAAACCATATTTATAGAATGATACTAATAAATCATACATGATTTTTTTTTCAAAAATATCATTTTCAAATTTAAATTTTTGAAAATTATTAAAATTTGAATCCCATTTAATTTTATCAATTGAAATAGGATCAAGATTTTGCGATTTATACTCATTTAATATTTGATCTTCTTTTATTTTATAATTGGTTCCATCATTGAAAAATAAATTAAGTAATCCATCTTCATTCTCAATTTTTTCTATATCAATGTTAGTATTTATAGAATTTGGATCAAATAATCTTTGTTGATTTCCTTTATCCAGAGCATCTTCGTTATTTATTCTTTCTCTAAGCCAAAATGGATGTATTTCTTCTTTATTATTCCCACTATTTATAAATACTTTTTTAGAATCGATTTCTATTTTCATCTATCTGGATTCTTCTATCAAATTCTAAAATTTTCAAGATATTTTATTTGAACTAGTTGTATATTTTAACTATTACTCATCAGATAAATGACCTTCAAAAAAACAAAAGATTTCAAGATTTATTACACCTTTTTGAATAAGCTTGCTAAGGATTTAACTAATTTTTATTATACTAAACTTAACAAAACTTTTACAATTAATAACAAGTTAAAAGGTAAAGGTTATGATCCCGTTACCAGTGCTGATAAAGCTTTTGAAAAATTTATAAGAAAAAAGATTAATGATAAGTTCCCAGATCATCAAATTATCGGTGAAGAGTTTGGAGCAAAAAAGACAAAAAGTCTATTTTCATGGATAATTGACCCAATTGATGGGACAAGATCATTTGTCGCTGGAAATCCTACATGGAGCAATTTAATTTCTCTAAATTATAACGACGCCCCTATAGTTGGTTTAGCAAATTTTCCAAGAATGAAAAGATACTATTTAAATCAAGATGATAAATCTGCTTTTGTGTTTGAAAATGGAAAAAAAAGAAAATTAAAAGTAAACAAAAAAATAAAATTTGATTATTTGAAATTAGCTGCTGCTTTTCACGGAACTTTATCTTTTCAAAAACAAAAAAAAATAATGAAATTTATCAAGAGAATGCAGTTTCCATGTTTCGATGCACTAACATATTGCCAATTAGCAGAGGGAAGACTAGATATTGTAGCTCAATGTGCAAACAAAATTTGGGATATACATCCGATAATACCAATTATTAAAGCATCAGGTGGAATAATTACTACATGGGATAATAAAGATGCTTCATTAGGTGGAAACATAATTGTTTCAAATAATTTATCAAATCATAAAAAAATTTTAAAATTACTCAAGCCAGCTACATGAAAAATATAATTGTTCTTCAACACATTAAAATTGAGGATCCTGGTTATATTAAAGATTTAATGTTAAAGGATAAAGTTCATATTAAAACTGTAGAACTTGACGAAGGAGAAAAAATACCTGATGATTTAACTGGATTTGATGCAATGTTTTGTATGGGCGGACCAATGGATACTTGGATGGAAAAAGATTACCCTTGGTTAATAGAAGAGAAAAAAAAAATCAAAGAATTTGTAGTAGACTTAAATAAACCATATTTAGGTTTTTGTTTAGGTTGTCAATTATTAGGAGAGGTAGTTGGAGGTAAAGTAGTTAAATCAAAAAATCCAGAGATAGGTATTTTAGACATTAATTTTTTAAACAGTAAAAAGGACGATTTATTATTTAAAGAATATCCTGATATTATTAAATCACTCCAATGGCATTCATATGAAGTTCAAAATCTAGAAAATAATAATGATATAACTCTTTTAGCATCATCTCCTGAAACGAAATACCAAATTTTTAAATACAAAAAACATGCTTACGGTATTCAATTTCACATAGAGATAAAAGATACCACTGTAGGAGAATGGGGATGTGTGCCTGAATATAAGTCTGCTTTAGAGAGTCAGTTAGGACAAGGAGCTCTTGATAAATTTGATAGTGATGCGAAAGACAACATTCAATCTATGAACAAATATTCTAAAATTCTTTACGAAAACTTCAAAAAAATAGTGAATTAAATCACTTTAGTTTACATAATTAATAAGTTAGATTTTTATTTTAATAATATAGGAGAGAGAAATGAAGTATGGGTATTTTATAAAAATTTTATTGGCTTTTTTTCTAGCTTTTGCTCCAACACAAGCGTTTGCAAAAACTATTAAATGGTCAATGCAGGGTGATAGTTTAACACTTGATCCTCATGCTCAAAACGAAGGTCCTACCACTCAAGTATCTAGACAAGTATACGAAGCTCTAGTTACCAGAGGATTAGATATGAAAATTGGACCTCAACTAGCAACAGAGTGGAGAACTCAAGGTCCTAATACTTGGATCTTTAAATTAAGAGAAGATGTTAAATTTTCTGATGGAACTCCATTTACATCTGAAGATGTTGTATTTAGTATTTTAAGAGCAAAACAAAGAACATCTGATTTTAAAGAATATATTAGTACAGTATCAGGTGTAAAAGCAGTTAATGACTACACAGTAGAAATTACAACAAGTAAACCAAATCCAATTCTTTTAAACCAACTTTCAAACATTTTTATAATGTCAAAAAAATGGAGTGAAAAGAATTTTGCAGTCATGGCGCAGAACTGGGATGCTGGACAAGAAACATTTTCAGCTACAAATGCTATGGGAACTGGACCATTTAAAATTACATTAAGAGAACCAAACACTAAAACAGTTTTCAAACGTAATAAAAAATGGTGGGGAACAATGAAAGATGATAAAGTAACTGAAATTCATCTACTACCTATAAAAAATGCAGCTACTAGAGTTGCAGCTCTTTTATCTGGTGAAATTGATGTTGTTACTGATGCACCTGTGCAAGATTTAGCTAGAATTAAAAATTCACCTGCTCACAAAGTTGAAAGCACTGCTCAAATGAGAACTATATTCCTTGGTATGGATCAGGGAGCAGATAAACTTAGAACAGGTAATACAGGTGATAATCCATTCAAAAAGAAAGCAGTTAGACAAGCTCTTTATCAAGCTATAGATATTGA
>LULQ01001497.1_pt1 | contig 12160 bp, 16 predicted proteins | sample 728091 | NCBI WGS metagenome assembly LULQ01 (sample SAMN03860285, study PRJNA289734) | marine metagenome | biome: seawater column; feature: ocean; material: water; isolation source: Red Sea water column Station 149 - depth 10m | place: Saudi Arabia: Red Sea | collected 2011-10-15 | depth 10 m
TCCATTATTAATTTAAGTGCCAATTCTCACATTTAGGGGCAAAGCTAAGTCATTGAAATAAGGAAGATCAGATTATCATCTTTAAGTGCTAAGTGACAGGGTTGATGCCGATCTATCAGAAACCCAACACAAGCAGGCCGGCGAAGGGGCACAAGACCTATCCCTACCTGCTCAGAGGGCTGCGGGTAGAACGCCCAAACCAGGTCTGGTGCTCGGATATCACCTATCTGCCTATGAGACGCGGGTTCCTCTACCTCGTGGCGATCATGGACTGGCACAACCGCAAGGTTCTGTCCTGGCGGATCTCGAACACGTTGGAAGCCCAGTTCTGCGTCGACGCGTTGAACGAGGCCATCCACAACTTCGGCCCGCCCGAGATCATGAATACCGATCAAGGATCCCAGTTCACGTCCTTTGCCTGGACGGATCGGCTCCGCCGATCAGGGGTGAGGATATCGATGGATGGGAAAGGCCGGTTCCTCGACAACATCTTCATCGAGAGGTTGTGGCGCACCCTGAAATACGAATGCGTCTACCTGCATGCTTGGGAGACCGGATCGGAGACGAAAGAGGCCATCCGGAAATGGATGACCTTCTACAACCACCAGCGCCCGCATTCAGCCCTGGGCGGCCAGCCTCCGGCGCTGGTCTACTGGCAGAGAAATGATATCAACCAACCCGATCAGCAGGTGCAACGAGTAGCTTAAATTACGCCAGATCCTGTCCAAGAGATGGGGAGTAGCTCAAACACTGCTTTGCGACACAAACTTGTCGACCCATGCGCCACTGAAGTGGTCCCAGGAATCCGGACAGTCGGCTAAGGTGTATCCCAAACCTTTGAAGGGATACGAGAATGGCGAAGCGCCGGAACTTTACAGACCAGTTTAAAGCCAAGGTGGCGTTGGAAGCGCTGCGTGGCGACAAGACCGTGCAGGAGATCGCGGCGAAGCATCAGCTGCACCCTAACCAGGTCAGCACGTGGAAGCGGCAGGCCATCGAGGGCATGGCGGACGTATTCTCGGGCGGCAAGCAAAGCGGCCCGACCGAAGCCGAAGTCAAGGAGCTTCACGCCAAGATCGGGAGGCTGGCGGTGGAGAACGATTTTTTGTCGGAAGGGCTCAAGAGGTGAGCCCGGCAAAGAAACGGTCGATGGTCCAGCGCGACCATCCCGAACTGAGCATCAGCCGGCAATGCAAGCTGGTGAACCTGAGCCGGTCGGCGTTCTACTACACGCCGGTCGGTGTTGATGCCGAGACGCTGGCGATGATGAAAGAGATTGACCGCGTGTTCACGAAGTATCCGTTCTTCGGGTCACGCCAGATCGCGGCCTATCTGCGCCGGGAAGGCACCGTCGTGGGCCGCCATCGCGTGCGCCGACTGATGGCGAAGATGGGGCTGGAGGCAATCTACAAGCGCCCCAGAACCAGCCAGCGGCATCCGCAGCACCCGGTTTATCCGTATCTGCTGAGGAAAATGCAGATCGACCGACCCAACCAGGTCTGGTGTGCGGATATCACCTTCGTGCCTGTCAAGAACGGCTTCCTGTATCTGCTTGCCATCATGGATTGGGCCACGCGCAAGGTGCTCAGCTGGCGGCTGTCGAACACGATGCATGCCGACTTCTGTGTCGAGGCTCTGAACGAGGCCATCGCGAAACACGGCCCACCGGAGATCATGAATACGGATCAAGGGTCGCAGTTCACGGGATCAGCCTGGATCGCGACGTTGACCGAGGCAGGCGTGCGCATCTCGATGGATGGGCGCGGCCGTTACCTCGACAACATCTTCATCGAGCGCCTCTGGCGAAGCCTGAAACAAGAGGCCATCTACCTTGAGGAAATCACCGACGGCTTCCAGGCGCGGCGCGTCGTTAAGGACTGGATGGCCTTCTACAACACCAAGCGGCCCCATTCCGGGCTTGATCGGCGGACGCCAGACGACGCATATTGGGCAGGCTTGGAAAAGCAAAAAGCAGCATGAAACCTAAACCCGATACACCTTAGAAACGCTGCAAACCTGTCCGAAATGATAGGACCACTTCAGTAACCGAACAGGCTCGCCCGATCCGGATCCATCGCGATGAAATCGAGGTAGTCCCGTATGTAACGCTTCACCCGCTCTTCATGAGGCTCGTCCGGGGCGGGTTCGCGGACCAGAAACGCCGTCATCTCGGCGGCCAGATCGGCATAGACGGCCTTGATCAACTCTTCTTTCGACTTGAAATACAGGTACAGAGATCCGATCGCCACGTGCGCCCGTTCGGCGATCTCCGACATCGGACCCTGCAGGCCGGACAGGACGAACTGCTCTCCCGCTGCCTTGATAATGCGCGCCCGTTTGTCGTCGCCGCGCGGTTTTTCTGCCCTGACCAAATTCATGAATGAACCTTCATTCAGTTGTCACATAGTCACGCTAGTCGATGGAAAACCCGAACTCAAGCGGTGAGTCCCGGACCTTTCCGGCCTCACCGGACAACAGCCAGACCCAGCCATCCCGCCGCGGCCACCGGCCGCGATCAGGAAAGGCATGCCCAAGGAGACCCGCGATGCCAAAGACCTTCGTTCACCTCACCGACCTGCACATGTCGAACCCAGATGTTGACGAACCGCACCTCTATTCCGACACGGCCGCGATCCTGCGGGACGCGCTTGCCCGGATCGACGCCCTGCCCGACCGGCCCGAGTTCATCATCGTCAGCGGCGACCTGACCAACAACGAAGACCCGGTCGCCTATCAGCGCCTGCGGGCGATCTGGGACGACGTCGATATTCCGACCCTCTTTGCCCTTGGCAACCACGACAGCCGCCCCGATTTCCGGCGCGAGATGCTGGGCGAAAGCGCCGATCTGGACGCGCCTTACGATCATGAGGCGGTCATCGCGGGGGTCCATGTCATCGTTCTCGACAGCTCGACCCCGGATCAGATCCACGGCACGCTTGAGGACGCGCAGCTTGAATGGCTGGCCGCCGCGCTCGACCGTCACGCGGACCTGCCAAAGGTGGTCGTCCTGCATCACCCGCCGATGATGGGTGCAGACGAACCGGCCTTTGAATGCCTCGCTGCCGAAGATACCGAAAAGCTCCGCAAGGTCCTGAGCGGACGGCCCCTGTTGGGCCTCTTCTGCGGCCATATCCATCAGGACCGCGTGTCGATCTGGAACGGCGTCCCGGTCTTTGTCGGCAACGGCCACCACTCCCGGATGCAGCCCTTCAGCGACATGGCGATCGAAGCCACCGACGGCACCGGATTCTCGGTCTGCACCCTGCGCGACAGCGGGCTGACCGTGAACTTCCTGCCCCAGCCCTCCGAAGGCCGCACCGTAATGGCGATGAGCCATGAAGACGCCGCCCGCCTGATGTCCGAACCCGCCGCCGAGGTCGTGGGCTGATCCTCAGGCCCGCGACCACACCCAAACAAACCGACAGGAGACACCATGACCTTCCCCCTATCCCGCCGCGCGCTGCTTGCGCTTGGTATTGCCACCATGGCCACCGGCCCCGTCTGGGCGCAAATGGCCGACGAGATCATCGAACCGGTCGAGATCAGTTTCTACAACTACAACCTCGCCACCGCCGGGGTGGGTCACGACGCGACCGTTCAGCTGATCGAAGAATTCATGGCCGCGAACCCGATGATCAAGGTCGAGGGCGTCGGCGTGAACGCCTTTGACATGGGCACCCGCGTCCAGACCGATATCGCCGCCCGCCGTCCACCGGATGTCGCGCAGGTGATCTTCTCGGACCTCGCCTACGCCGGGCAGCAGCTGGGCGCCGTGCCGATTGATCAGGCCTACCTTCTCCACCCCGATGGTATTCTACAACGCCGACCTCTTTCGTGAGGCCGGGCTGGACCCCGACCAGCCACCCAAGACATGGGAAGAGGTCAAGGACTACGCCCTGACCATTCAGGACAAGACCGAGGCCAACGGATTTGCCGGCGACATCATCGGCGTGCAGGTCGGCCCGTACGACTGGCTGCTGCAATCCGTCATCCTGTCCAACGGCGGCAGCGTGATAAACGATGCGGGCACGGCCGTCACCTTTGACCGGCCCGAGACCATCGAGGCAGTCGCCATGCTGCGCGGTCTCAAGGATGCGGGCGTCTACGGCAATATCTCTCGCGGGGAGGCGCTGGAAAGCATGGCGGCGGGCAAGCTTGCGATGTACATCAACTCATCTGCCCTGCAGAACCACCTGCTGAGCCAGGCCGAAGGCAACTATGAACTGCGCGCCGCGCAGATGCCGGGCTTTGGCGAGCGTCCCGCGTCGCCGACCAATTCCGGCAGCGGGCTGGTCATGTTCTCTCAGGACCCGGTCAAGCAGCGCGCGGCGTGGGAGCTGATGAAGTTCCTCACCTCCGAACGGGGCTACACGATCATCACCTCCAAGATTGGCTACCTGCCGCTGCGGACCGCCATCGTCGACGATCCGGAGTATCTGAAGGACTGGGTCGATGCGAACCCGCTGGTCCGCCCGAACCTCGCCCAGCTTGAGCGGATGGAGCCGTGGCGGTCGTACCCCGGCACCAGCTATCGCCAAGTCGCCGCAACGCTGATGGAGGCCGCCGAGCAAGCCGTCTTTGGCGACGGCGACGTGGCCGAGATCATGCAAGGCGCGCAAGCCCGAGCCCAGGCCATGATGCCCGGAAGCTGACCTGAACTTCGGGTCGGCCCCCGGGTCGGCCCGATCCGCCCCCGTTCCTTCGAGGAGCCGAAATGACCGTCGCCGATATCCACACCCCTGCCCGCGCACAGCCGCGCCGATCCCTGAAGATCGGGCGCCTTTCGTTGCCCTGGTTCTTCCTCTTCCCGGCGATTGCCACCTTCGTCATCTGGATCTACGCGCCGCTTGTGCAGGCGGCATGGCTCAGCTTCTACGACTGGAACATGCTCCCTTTCGCACCCAAGACTTTCGTGGGCTGGAAGAACTACGAAAACATCCTCGCCCTGCCCAAGCTCTGGCAGGCGCTTGGCAATACCGCGATCTACATGCTGGGGATCCGCTGGCCATCGCCATCTGGACCGAAGATCTGCCGCCCCGCGCCCGCAACATCTATCGCGCGCTGATCTTCCTGCCGATGATCATCGCCCCCGTGGTCGCCGCATCTGTCTTCCGCTGGCTGCTCGACCCCGGGCACGGGCTGGTGAATGTCGGGATCACGGCGCTTGGCTTCGAACCCGTCCAGTTCCTGAACGACCCCGATATCGCCATCTGGACGATCATCTTCATCACCGGGTGGAAGCTCGTCGGCTTCGCGACCCTTATCCTGTCGGCCGCCAATGCCAATATCGACCCCTCGCTGGTCGAGGCCGCGCGGATGGACGGCGCGACCCGCTGGCAGATCATCCGCGACATCCGCCTGCCGCTGCTCAGTTCGACCATCCTCTTCCTCGTGATGATGACAATCCTTCTGGGCGCACAGTGGAGCTTTTCCTATATCCACGTCCTGACCGAAGGCGGCCCGCTCGGCGCGACAACGAACATCTACTACCTGCTGTGGGAGTTCGGGTTTTCCTCCCTCTCCGTCGGGTGGAGTTCCGCCGCCGCGATGATCCTCTTCCTCGGCTTCGGCGCCCTCGCCTTCCTCCTGCTGCGTCTGATGGAGCGCTATTCTTTCCATGACAGCTGAAACCGCGACCTTCGCCGTCCCGCGCCGCCGGGCTGTCCGCCGCGCGGGCGCGACCCGGATGCTGCCGGGCCATGCGGCCATGATCCTTCTGTCGCTCATCTGCGTCTTCCCGGTCTACTGGATGATCGTCAGCTCCCTGAGGCCCGCCAACCGCATCTTCGAAGGCACGCTCTGGCCGACGGCCCCGTCGCTGGAAAACTACGCCCAGGCCCTTCAGTCGATCCCCATGGGCGCGATGCTGTGGAACACGGTTGTCGTCTCCGCCTCCGTCACGGTGATCCAGCTTCTGACCGGGGTGCTCGCGGCCTATGCCTTCGCACGCTTCCGGTTCCGGCTGGACTGGGTGGTCTTCGGGCTGGTCGCGCTGACATGGCTGGTCCCGTTGCAGGTCGTGATGATCCCGAACTACCTGCTGGTCGCCCGGCTTGGCCTTCTGGACACGGTCACGGCGCTGGTCCTGCCACATTTCGCCCATGCGCTGGCGATCATGCTGCTGACCCAGTCGATCCGCGCCTTCCCGAAAGAGGTGCTCGAGGCCGCGCGCATGGACGGGGCTGGACATTGGCGGGTTCTGTGGGGGATCATCGTGCCGAACCTCCGCGGGATGATCGCCTCGCTTGCGATCCTGATCTTCATCTCGACCTGGAACGAATATTTCTGGCCGCTGCTGCTGACCCGCACGGCCGAAAATTCGGTCGTCCAGATCGGCATCCAGATGTTCATCACGCAGGAAGGGACGCAATGGGGTCCGCTGATGGCCGCCTCGACCATGGCCAGCCTGCCGATCCTGATCTTTTACGTGGTCCTGCAAAGGCAGGTCATTCAATCCTTTATGAAATCGGGGTTGCGCTGATGAAATTCGACCGAATTCTTTCCGTGCCGGGGGCCTATAACATCCGTGACCTCGGCGGATATCCGGGCACGCAGGGCAGCACCCGCTGGCGCAGCATCCTGCGCGCCGACAGCCTGCACCGGCTGGACGGCCCCGCGATGGACCAGCTGCACGCCATGGGGCTCACTACGGTAATCGACCTGCGGCACGCGGCGGAACACGCACGCTTCCCCAACCCCTTTGCTGACCATCCGGCGGTGATCTACCTTCAGATTCCGCTGTTCGAGAGCCTGCGGATCCCCCACGACATTCCCGAAGATCAGGTGCTGCGCACGCTCTACACCCAGGCGCTCGACAAGCGGCACGACGCCATCGCCCGGACCCTGACCGCGATTGCCGAGGCCCCCGATGGCGCGGTCATGTTCCACTGCACCGCCGGCAAGGACCGCACCGGGCTGATCGCCGCGCTGCTGCTCGCGCTTGGCGGGGTGGATGCCGAGACCATCGCCACCGACTATGCCATGACGCGCGAGTTGCTGGAGCCGATCATCGACGGCCTTCAGGCACATGTTCTGGAACAAGGCACCGACCCGGCCATTGCCGCCGCCGTGCTGGGCAGCGACCCGCAGTCGATGCTGCATCTGCTGGCCCATCTGGACGCGACCTACGGCGGCATCCACCCCTATCTCGACCGGATCGGCCTGACGCCTGCGACGGTCGACGCCCTTTGCGCCCGTATCATCGACATGGAGGCAACCGCATGACCGGTGTCAGCATCCGCGACATCCGCAAATCCTATGACGGCAAACAGGTGGTTCATGGCCTGAACGCCGAGATCCCGGATGGCTGTTTCGCCGCTATCGTCGGCCCGTCGGGCTGCGGCAAGTCCACCCTGCTGCGCATGATCGCGGGGCTGGAGCAGATCACCGGCGGAGAGCTGCGGATCGGCGATCACTTGATGAACGATATCGAACCCTCGGACCGGGGTTGCGCCATGGTCTTTCAGAACTACGCGCTCTATCCTCATATGACCGTGGCCGAGAACCTCGCCTATCCGCTCAAGATCGCCCGCCTGCCCAAGCCCGAGCGTCAGACCCGGATCGAGGAAGCCGCCCGCATCCTCGGCCTCTCCGAGCTTCTGGACCGCCGTCCCGCGCAGCTCTCCGGCGGGCAGCGGCAACGTGTCGCCATGGGCCGGGCCATCGTGCGCAAGCCGGATGTGTTTCTGTTTGACGAACCGCTCTCGAACCTCGATGCCAAGCTGCGGGTACAGATGCGGCTTGAGATCAAGCGCCTGCACCGTCAGCTTGGTGCAACCTCGGTCTTCGTCACCCATGATCAGGTCGAGGCGATGACCATGGCCGATCTGCTGATCGTCATGAACGGCGGCCGGATCGAACAGATCGGCTCCCCGGCCGAGGTCTACGCCCACCCCGCTACGACCTTCGCCGCCAGCTTCATTGGCTCGCCCGCGATGTCGCTGTTTCCCGTCCGGATCGCCGATGGTGTTGGTCATCTGACCGGCGCGGAGGATCATAGGATCGACCTGCCGGGCGTCCGGGCCTCCGGCGACACGATCCTTGGGCTGCGGTCCGAAGATGTCTCCCTCTCGCCCGCCACCGGCAAGGTCCAAGTCCGGATCGAGCTGATCGAGGATTTCGGCGCCGCGCGGCTGGCCCATTGCCGGATGCCGTCGGGCGACTCCGTGGCCGCCACCTTGCCCAAGTCGACCACCCTGCGCGAAGACATGCTGGCGTGGCTCGACTGGCCAGCAGAGGCGCTTCACCTGTTCGACCCACTCAACGGCAGGCGGACCGACCGCACCGGTATGGCCACGTCGAACGTCGGCCCCGAATTCGTCAGCTGATTCGGGGCGCGATTGCCGTCACGCCGGACCTGGACCGCCGATCTTGACCTGTCGGTTAAGGTCGGCGGCGCGCTCAACTTCCAGCACCAGCGCGTCGCTCAGCGGCAGGGCATAGCCGTCGTCCATCAGCGCCTTGATCCGTGCGATGTGGGCCGGGTCCCATTGCGCGATCCCCTCGGCCACCTCGCGCGCGGCACTGGCCAGCGCGTCATCCGGCACGACCCGCGTGACAAAACCAAGCGAAGCAGCCTCTGTCGCAGGCACGCGGCGGGCGGTGAGGGAGATTTCCTTCGCCGTCGACGGCCCGACGACCCGCGGTAGGCGCTGCGACAGGCCCCAGCCCGGCAGCAGCCCGATCTTGGCATGGGTGTCCTGGAAATACGCGCTCTTGTCACTTAGCACTTAAATGTGAGAATGCGGTCGATTTGAAGATTTTTGGCACTTTAAGCTGAGAATCATCTGGCCCGGGTTTCATATCAGTTGGAACTGGGTCGGATGCAGAGTGGCAGGATGGGGTGTTTTGGCGAATGTGGAAACGAAGTCTCCCTGGCCAGTATGGCATCGAAATCGGGGACGATGGCGCCGAGGAGCCGGTAGCGCCAGAGATCGCCGTCACGCGGGGGCGGCCAGGGGATGCGGCGCATGAGCAGAAGCCGCGCGATCTCCAGAGGTGGCAGCCATGTTTCCACGCGGCGCTCTGCGTGGTTGTTCAACAAGGTCTCACCGCGACGTGCTGCCGCGCGATATGGCTCAAGCGTCCGTTCGCCGTCCCTGGTGGTCTTGTCCTGGTAGGGTTCCCCACAGTGCGAGCAAGTGATCCGCCACCCCTGCAATTCGCTTCTAAGAATTGGCGGAGGGCTGACATCGGTTTGAGTGCACCGCCCGCAACGCTGCATTGGACTCTTGGCGATGAACCGGTGAGCCGCTTTGGGGGCACCCGCGAAGCTCAGGCTGCGTACAAGTTGCGGGCTGACACCGAACATCCCCGCAATCCGGTTCGCTTGGGCGTTGGTCAGGGAAAAATCGATTGCCTCAAGGGATGTCGCATCCGGCAATCCATGGCGCAACATGGTCAACGGCGTGACGCCATAGAAGTCCGCGTGGCGACTGATCCAGGATGACAGGACTTCGCCGCGCAGAGGTGGCAAGGTGACGGGCAGGGGTCCCGTCATGCGAAGACCGCTTCGGCATCAAATGCAGGCACCCAAGCCTCGACGGCGCCGTCGGTGATGTGTTCGGTCCCGCTCTCGATAGCCTCGATCGCAAGACTGCCCAGCATCTGGAAGATGTTCGCCGTGATACCGTCCGTAATCTGCAGAATGCGCCGCAGGGATTTCGGCGTCAGCACAGAGGGTCGCCGCAATGGCGTATTGCGCAGGATCGACGCGATCAGCGTCTCGAAGTCTTCGTTGGCGGCCCAACGGTTCAGGGTGAGTTGCTCGAAGCGTCGCGCAAGTTGAACGTCACCGCCGATGGCTTCCCGGGCGTCGTTCACGCCGAAGCAGACCAGTGAGATTTGGAGCCGATTGCTGAGAAAGCGCAGCATGTTGAGCACGATACGTTGCTCTCGATAGGTCCCGGCGAGGATGTTGTGGACCTCGTCGATGACCAGAACCTGGGTGCCGATTGCCTTCATAATCCGCAGCGTCGCCTGTTCCATCTGAGCAATATCGGCCCGCGGTGCCTGGGGTGCGCCGAGGAGGGAAAGCAGTTCACCATAGAAGCGCCGCTCGCCGGGGCGGCTAACCATTTCCATGGCCAGGACCGGTGTCTTCAGAATCCCGGTACGGCGATCAAGATGTGGCGGATGCTGATCGCGGAAGCGTTGCATGATCATGGTCTTGCCCATCCCGCTGTCGCCATAGATCGCGACAGACGGCATGCGGGAACCTCTCGGATGATCAAGGAGCGCCTCGAGGCGATCGAGGGCTTGCTTTGCGCGAGGGTAGAGAACCCAACGGCGGGACCTGATGGCGCGAATGCGTCCCGCCTGGGGTTCAGACAGCAGGGCTGCCGCGTCGGCGGTAAGATGAGGGTGATCGTTCGTCATTATGGCTCCAGCTCATTCGGTGTCCTCAACAAAAGGCACCGGTTTGCTGGAGTCGACACCACGGAGCGTGCCCGTATCCCGGAGGTCGTCGGCACGCCTCGGCTGAGCTTTGCCGCGCCGCACGGCAGCGGTTCTGTTTACGGCCTCATCAACCAACTTCCGCTGTTCGAGTGCGGTCCTCACAACCGCGCGGCTATCGACTTCACGCCGCCCTTTCTCACGCAGGGTGCGACGCGCCGTCAAAGCCTCGTGCAGGGAAATGGGTGCCAGGGTCAGGTCCGCGTAGCGGGCTTCGACGAAGTTGCCTGAGGGCCGCCGCACGAACACACGCGACATATCACGCGGATCATACTTCACGAGAAGCCGCCGCTCAGTCCGGCCGACATCGGCGCTGAGTGCGGCTGACCAGTAGCGCAGATCGAACAGGTGAATGCCGGTTGGACGCAAGGTCCGTTCCTGCTCCGGCAGGAAAGAGACCCAGAACTGCAATCGATCCTCAGGCAGCCGCAGAGGGATCTCGCCTTCATGGTCCCACCAGACGGCGAGGGGAGGGCGGCTCAGCGAGCTGTGGATGGATTGATGATAGGACCCGACAATGTCGAGGGCGATATAGCGCTCCAACTCGCGCAGGGTCAGCGCCGCATGTTTTCTTGAATCATACTCCGCGAGGTCCTGAGCGTTGCTGAAGGTCGTACCGGGCAACAGGTGCAGCCGTCCCATCTGGGTGCCGATCAAACGCTCGATATGTCCGCCGAAGCGCGGCGTACCCGGCGGTCGCCAGTCGATCGCAATGCCTGCATTCTCGCAGCCACGTTTGAACGCGCGACTCCGGAAATCCGCGCCATTGTCCACATGCACCCGGTCGGGAAGGCCGGCCACGGGCCAGGGCTCTTCGATCTCGCGCGCTTTGAGCCAGGCCGTCTTGTCATAGACCGAATGCAGCAGGCATAGGCTCGTCGAAAGCCGGGATGGCGCATCCATGGTCAAGTAGAAGCCCGTCACCATACGGCTAAAGACATCCATGGCCAGGGTCAGCCACGGTCGTCCGATTGGTTCGCGGGTTTCCTCATCGACGACAAAGATGTCGGCCTTCGTGTGATCGATCTGAACAATCTCGAGGGGTCGGGAGGTGCTCAGTGTTCCCGGGACCGCCGTCGTTGCTTTTACGGTCCGCGTTTCGCCCCGACGCTGCGCCCGGTGGCGCAGGTCCAGGTCGCCCAGCCGCCGCTCGATCGTTCGGCGATGCGGCGACTTCAATCCTGCCGAAGCGCAATCCGTTTCAATGTCCCGCACCAGCTGCGAGACCGGTGGCCGGGTCGGTTTCAGATAGTACGTGCGGATTGCCTTCTCGATGATCTCCTCGCGCCGAGCATCCAAAGCGCGATGGCCCGTCGGGCGTCCGCGCTTGGTCTCAACGAGCGACATGACAGTTCCGTCCGCCCGAAACCGCCTCAGCAAACGGTAGGTCGTCGCTTGGCTGACCTGCAGTTCGGAGGCAAGATCGGCAATAGCGGCCACTGTTGACTCACCGGAACTGGATTCCAGGAATCTGCGGATCGCAGCCGCACGGCGACAGGCTTCTGCCCACACGGCGTCGTCTATCTCGTATAGAAGTGGTTCGGTCACAATGAGAACCCGACAAAATCGGAGCCACAATTATCGAATTAAGGGCTAAAGTCCAGTCTCCATTATTAATTTAAGTGCCAATTCTCACATTTAGGGGCAAAGCTAAGTCATTGAAATAAGGAAGATCAGATTATCATCTTTAAGTGCTAAGTGACAG
>LULQ01000334.1_pt1 | contig 12109 bp, 9 predicted proteins | sample 728091 | NCBI WGS metagenome assembly LULQ01 (sample SAMN03860285, study PRJNA289734) | marine metagenome | biome: seawater column; feature: ocean; material: water; isolation source: Red Sea water column Station 149 - depth 10m | place: Saudi Arabia: Red Sea | collected 2011-10-15 | depth 10 m
CTGCTTCGGCTGGTCCTGCTTCGGCTGGTCCTGCTTGGGCTGGTCCTGCTTGGGCTGGTCCTGCTTCGGCTGGTCCTGCTTGGGCTGGTCCTGCTTCGGCTGGCCACCGGACTGGGCCGCCTTGATGGCCTCCACGAGCTGGGCCTTCTTCATCGACCCGGCACCGGCGACACCGAGGCCGGCGGCCATCGCCTTCAGGTCGGCGATGAGCATGGAGTTGAGCCCGCCCGACCGCTTCTTCGCAGCAGGAGCGGCGTCCTGGGGAGCGGCGGGGTCGGAGGTGGCAGCAGCGGCCTGGGGCTGGTCGGTCACGTGAGTCCTTCCCACGTCGGCGTGCGCAGAGGGGCACGGACGTGCGACATCCGCCCGAGAGGCGGGAAAAGGCGAGGAACGGTGCCCGCTGGAGCGGGACTGCCGCGCGACGGTGACGGCGTGCGGCCGCCGCCCACAGTAGCAGCAGGTCTCAGGCGGAGGGCCGGACCGTCGCCCCGGACGTGTCGACGGCCAGGTGCGAGGACCACCAGCCCTGCGGCGTACGTGCGAGGACCGCGCGAGTGGTCGCGCCGTCGGGGCCGTCGGTGAAGGCCAGGACGGTGGGTCCGGCACCGGAGACCACCGCAGGGACGCCGTCGGCCCGCAGCTCCTCGACCAGGGCGAGCGACTCCGGCATGGCCGGGCGGCGGTAGGACTGGTGGAGGTAGTCGCGGGTCGCGAGCAGCAGGTGCTCGGGCTGACCCGCGAGGGCGGCGACCAGCAGGGCGGCACGCCCCGCGTCGGCCGCGGCGTCGGCGTGCGGCACGGAGTCGGGGAGCAGGCCGCGCGCCATCTCCGTGGAGACCGGGGTCGGCGGCACCAGGACGACCGCCCCGACCCGCGGGTCGACGGCCGACGGCACGGCGTAGAACTCCCCCTCCTCCTGACCGGAGACCACGAACCCGCCGAACAGGGCGGGCGCGACGTTGTCGGGGTGCCCCTCCAGCCGGGCGGCGAGGCGCAGCAGCGAGTCGTCGTCGAGCAGCAGCTCGCCGCCGGCGACCAGGGCCCGGGCCAGGACCACGCCGCCGACGATCGCGGCCGAGGACGAGCCCAGCCCCCGCGCGTGCGGGACCACGTTGCGGCACGAGAGCCGCAGGCCGGGCGGCTGCTCACCCAGCAGCTCGAACGCCGCCCGCATGGAGCGGACGACCAGGTGGGACTCGTCGAGCGGCACCTCGCCGGCCCCGGCACCCTCGACCTCGACCACCAGGCCCGAGGCCAGGACCTCGCCCTCGAGGTCGTCGAACAGCGCGAGCGCCAGCCCGAGGGAGTCGAAACCGGGACCGAGGTTGGCCGACGTGGCCGGGACCGAGACCCGGACCGGTCCCTCGACGAAGGTGACCACGCCGGGTCAGGCCAGTCCGGCCGCGGCGGCCGCCGCGTCCACGTCGGCGTCCACGACCGTGTCGACGATGCCGGACCCGCCCGCGGAGAAGGCCTCCAGGGCGGTCGCGGTGTCCTTGAGCCCGTGACCGGTGACGGTGATCACCACCGTGGATCCCCGGTAGGACTCGCCCTGGGCCAGCTCCTGGAGCAGCCCAGCGACACCGGCGGCCGACGCGGGCTCGACGAAGACGCCGTCGTGGCTCGCGAGCTCGCGCTGGGCGGCCAGGATCTGGTCGTCACTGACGGCGGCGAAGCGCCCCTCGGACTCCTTGGCGGCCTTCTCGGCCAGGTGCCAGGAGGCCGGGTTGCCGATCCGGATGGCGGTCGCCTTGGTCTCCGGGTCGGGGAACGGCTCGCCGGTGACCAGCGGCGAGGCACCCTCCGCCTGGAAGCCGCGCATGACGGGCCGCTTGGTGGCCTCGCCCAGCTCGGCGTACTGCGTGTAGCCCAGCCAGTACGCCGAGATGTTGCCTGCGTTGCCGACCGGGAGCAGGTGGTAGTCGGGGGCGTCGCCGAGGAAGTCGACGACCTCGAACGCGGCGGACTTCTGCCCCTCCAGGCGCACCGGGTTGACGGAGTTCACCAGGGCAACGGGGTAGGCCTGGGACAGACCCCGGGCCATGGCCAGGCAGTCGTCGAAGTTGCCGCGCACCATGATCACCTGGGCGCCGTGCAGGATCGCCTGGGCCATCTTGCCGGCGGCGATCTTGCCCTCGGGGACCAGCACCAGCGGCTTGAGCCCGGCCTTGGCCGCGTAGGCGGCCATGGAGGCCGAGGTGTTGCCGGTGGAGGCGCAGACCACGGCCTTGGCGCCCTCGTGGACGGCCACCGAGATGGCCGCGGTCATGCCGCGGTCCTTGAAGGACCCGGTGGGGTTGTCACCCTCGACCTTGAGGTGGACCTCGGCGCCGGTGAGGCCGGAGAGCCACTCGGAGTGGACCAGCGGGGTGCCACCCTCACGCAGCGTCACGGCCGGGGTGCCCTCGGGGATGTCGAGCAGGTCGCGGTACTCCTCGACCACGCCCCGCCACTGCTGGGTCCGGCTCGTCCCGGTCACTCTGCTCCTCCTTCGACGCGCATCACCGAGGTGACCTCGCGCACGATGTCCATCTGCTGCAGGTGCGTCACGGTCGCCGAGAGCTGGGCGTCGGTGGCGTCGTGGGAGACGACGACCAGCTGGGCGTCGTCGCCGCGCCCCTCCTGGCGCACGGTCTGGATGGAGACGCCGTGCTCGGCGAAGGCCAGCGCGACCGCGGCCAGCACACCCGCCTTGTCGTCGACGTCGATCGCCACGTGGTAGCGGGTGACGGTCTCCCCCATCGGGAGCACCGCGCGGTCGGTGTAGGCCGACTCGCCAGCGCCGCGGGTCTCGGAGAGCCGGTTGCGGGCCACGGTGACCAGGTCGCCCAGCACGGCGGACGCGGTCGGCGACCCGCCGGCGCCCGGGCCGTAGAACATCAGCTGACCCGCGGCGTCGGACTCGACGAACACCGCGTTGTAGGCCTCGCGCACCGAGGCCAGCGGGTGGCTGCGCGGGATCATCGCCGGGTGCACGCGCACCGCGACGGCCTCCTCGCCGTCGGGCTGCACCCGCAGCTCGCAGATGGCGAGCAGCTTCACCACGCAGCCCATGTCGGCGGCCGACGCCACGTCGGCCGCGGTGACCTCCGAGATGCCTTCACGGTGCACGTCGGCGGCGGTGACCCGGGTGTGGAAGGCCAGCGAGGCCAGGATCGCGGCCTTCGCGGCGGCGTCGAAGCCCTCGACGTCGGCGGTGGGGTCGGCCTCGGCGTACCCGAGCTCCTGCGCCTCCTCCAGGGCCTCGGCGAAGCCGGCACCGGAGGAGTCCATCTTGTCGAGGATGAAGTTGGTGGTGCCGTTGACGATGCCCAGGACGCGGGTGACCCGGTCACCGGCCAGCGACTCGCGCAGCGGCCGCAGGATCGGGATCGCGCCCGCGACGGCGGCCTCGTAGTAGAGGTCGCGGCCGGCCTTCGCGGCCGCCTCGAAGAGCGTCGGGCCGTCCTCGGCCAGCAGCGCCTTGTTGGCGGTCACGACCGAGGCGCCCGACTCCAGCGCGGAGAGGATGAGCCCGCGGGCGGGCTCGATGCCGCCGATGACCTCGACGACGAGGTCGGCGCGGGTCACCAGCTCGGCGGAGTCGGTCGTGAGCAGGCCGTCGGGGACCTCGACCTCACGCTGTGCGTCCAGCCGGCGTACGCCGACGCCCACGAGCTCCACGGGGGCCCCGATGCGCGCCGCCAGGTCGTCGGCCTGCTTGTCCAGCAGCCGCACCACCTGGGACCCGACCGATCCGCACCCCAGCACCGCCACCTTCAGCGGCTCGATGTCCACGCCGCTCATCAGAGATCACCCACGTCAGTCGCCAACAGGTCGTCCTCAGTCTCACGTCGCACGACGACGCGCGCGACACCGTCCCGCACCGCGATCACCGGCGGCCGCAGGACGTGGTTGTAGTTGGAGGCCAGCGAGCGGCAGTAGGCGCCGGTCGCGGGCACCGCGACGAGGTCGCCCGGGACCACGTCGCCGGGCAGGAACTCGTCCTTGACCACGATGTCGCCGGCCTCGCAGTGCTTGCCCACGACACGCGCGAGCACGGGCGCCGCGTCGGAGGCGCGGTTGGCGACCGTGCAGGAGTAGTCGGCGTCGTACAGGGCGGTGCGGACGTTGTCGCTCATCCCGCCGTCGACGGAGACGTAGGTGCGTCGGGCGCCGCCGTCCAGGCGCACCTGCTTGACGGTGCCGACGGAGTAGACCGTGCACATCGACGGGCCGACGATCGCCCGGCCCGGCTCGATGGACAGCGCCGGCCGCTCGATGCCCAGGCCCCGGCACTCGTGCTCGACGATCTCGCGCATGCCGGCGGCGAGGTCGGCCGGGTCGGCCGGGTCGTCCTGGGTGGTGTAGGCGATGCCGAAGCCGCCGCCGAGGTCCATCTCGGGCATCTCGACGCCGAGCACGGTGGCGACCTTCGCGTGCAGCGCCAGGACCCGTCGGGCCGCGACCTCGAACCCGGAGGTGTCGAAGATCTGGCTCCCGATGTGGGAGTGCAGGCCCAGCAGGCGCAGTCCTGGGGCCTCGTGCACCCGGCGCACCGCCTCGAGCGCGTCCCCAGCGGTGATGGAGAACCCGAACTTCTGGTCCTCGTGCGCGGTGGCGATGTACTCGTGGGTGTGGGCCTCGACGCCGGCGGTCACCCGGACCATCACGCCCACCTCGCGGCCGGCCCCGGCCGTCACGGCGCCCAGGCGCTCGATCTCGTGGAAGGAGTCCACGATGATGCGTCCCACGCCCAGCCGCACGGCCCGCTCGAGCTCGGCCACGGACTTGTTGTTGCCGTGGAACCCGACCTTCTCCATCGGGAAGCCCGCCCGCTCGGCGACGGCGAGCTCGCCGCCCGTGCACACGTCGAGGTGCAGGCCCTCCTCGTGGATCCAGCGGGCGACGGTCGTGCACAGGAACGCCTTGCCGGCGTAGAACACGTCGAAGTCGTCGAACCCGTCGCGGAAGGCCGCGGCGCGGGCCCGGAAGTCGGCCTCGTCCAGGACGTACGCCGGGGATCCATGCTCGGCCACGAGGTCGGTCAGCCGCACGCCCCCGACCTCCAGGACCCCGTCGACTTTCGCGGCGGTGCTCGACCACAGGTGCTGGACCAGGGCGTTGGGGTCACCGGGCTCGCGCAGCCAGGAGGGTCCGCGCAGCGCGCCGGACGCGTGGGCCCAGCCGGCCTCGTGGGTGTGGCTCATCGTCGCTCCTCCCCCGCGTCACATGCGCTCGGGCGCCGAGACGCCGAGCAGGTCGAGGCCGTTGGCGAGCACCGTGCGGGCCGCCACGGTGAGGACCAGGCGCGCGTGGTTGACCGGGCCCGCGGGCTCGTCGCCCTGGGGCAGCATCCGGCACTCCTTGGTGTCGTACCACTTGTTGAAGACCGACGCGGTGTCCTCGAGGTAGCGGGCCACGCGGTGCGGTGCGCGCAGCTCGGCGGCGGCAGTCACCACCCGGGGGAACTCGGCGAGCGCCCGGAGCAGGTCGCCCTCCCGCTGGTGCGAGAGCAGCCCGGCGTCGAAGCCCGCGACCGCGTCGTCGAGGGACATGCCCAGGTCGGCGGCGTTCTCGACCATCCGACAGGTCCGGGCGTGGGCGTACTGCACGTAGAACACCGGGTTGTCGTTGGTGGCCCGGGCCCAGAGCTCGAGGTCGAGGTCGATGTTGACGTCGCTGGAGTAGCGCGCCAGGGCGTAGCGGCCGGCGTCGACCCCGATCGCCTCCACCAGGTCGTCGATGGTCACCACGGTGCCGGCCCGCTTCGACATCCGCATGGGCTGGCCGTCGCGGAGAAGGTTGACCATCTGGCCGATGAGGATCTCGAGGTTGGTGCCGGGGGTGTCCCCGAACGCCGCGCACATCGCCATCATCCGGCCGACGTAACCATGGTGGTCGGCGCCCAGCATGATCAGGCACCGGTCGAAGCCACGCTCGCGCTTGTCGAGGTAGTAGGCCAGGTCACCGGAGAGGTAGGCGCCGTTGCCGTCGGACTTGATGACCACCCGGTCCTTGTCGTCACCGAACTTCTCGGTCGACAGCCAGGTGGCGCCGTCCTGCTCGTAGATGTTGCCGAGCTCGCGCAGCCGCTCGACCGCGCGCTGCACGGCACCGGACCTGTGCAGCTGGTCCTCGTGGAAGAAGACGTCGAAGTCCACACCGAAGTCGTGCAGGCTCTTCTTGATCTCGCTGAACATCATGTCGACACCGACGGCGCGGAAGACCTCCTGCGGGTCCTCGGACTCAAGGGCGTCGGGACGCTGCTCGAGCACGGCCGCCGCGATGTCGTGGATGTACTGGCCGCCGTAGCCGTCCTCGGGGGCCGGCTCGCCCTTGGCGGAGGCCAGCAGCGAGCTGGAGAACCGGTCGATCTGGCTGCCGTGGTCGTTGAAGTAGTACTCGCGGGTGACCTCGGCCCCGGACTTCTCGAAGATCCGGCCCAGCGCGTCGCCCACGGCCGCCCAGCGCACGCCGCCGATGTGGATCGGGCCGGTGGGGTTGGCCGAGACGAACTCGAGGTTGATGCGCTCGCCGTCGAAGGAGTCGTTGGCGCCGTACGTCGAGCCGGCCGCCACGATGTCGGCGGCCACCTTGCCCTGGGCATCGGCGGCGACGGTGATGTTGAGGAAGCCGGGGCCGGCGATGTCGACCGCGGTCACGCCCTCGGAGGCGAGCAGGCGCTCGCTGACCAGCTCGGCGAGCGCGCGGGGGTTCGTCCCAGCCCGCTTTGCCAGCTGCAGCGCCACGTTGGTGGCGTAGTCACCGTGCTCCTTGGATCGCGGTCGCTCCACCGTCACGTTCGCAGGGACGCCGTCGGGGAGGGTCAGGAGACCCTCGTCCGTCAGCGTCTGGAGGACGTCGACGATCGTGGTGGAGAGCTGCTCAGGAGTCACCCGGCAACCCTATCGGCGGCCCGCCGGACGCCCCGCATCGATATCCACGGCCGGACGGGCCCCGTGTCGGACGTCCACCTGCAGCGTGTCGTCGTGCCCGATTCGGCACCCCCCTCGCCGGGTTGTAGGGTGAGCGCGCTCCGCAGCCCGGTCGTCCCGGGCGGGGAGCATGCCTCCGTAGCTCAGGGGATAGAGCACTGGTTTCCGGTACCAGGTGTCGCAGGTTCGAATCCTGCCGGAGGCGCCCACACCCACCGCTCCCGCGGGCCGTTCCCAGCGGCCCCGAGCACCGCTCCGTCACACCGCCCCACCGGGGCCCTCCGGGACGGCCCACGGACAGATCCCGGTCGCTTGTACACCCCTGCTCAAGTCCCCCGCCCCTCCTGCCGATGCCCTCCCAGCGTGGGACGCGGGACCGGTGGTCCGAACGGGCTGGTCCAGACCACCCGAAGTGACTACCTAACCCCTCGGCGTCCGGGCCGTTCTACCTGCTGAGGTTCGTCGACTCGACGAAAGCCTCCCGGGAGGGGAGGGGTGCTTCACACACTCTTCCTGGCTACCACCGCTGAACCATCCAGCGACGACGAAAGTAGGAAGTGTGAAGAAGTCCCTGAAGAGGGCCGTGGCCGTCTCCGCCGTCTGCGCGGCCGGCCTGGCGGGCACCCTCACCACCACGACCACCGCGACCGCGGACGAGGCCGCCAAGTACGGGCCGTTCGTCGCGCAAGACCCCGCTAAGCGGGTCACCGACTTCGGCATGACCGCGCTCGCCTACGGCACGAAGGTGAGCCTGGGCGGCGTGGACATCAAGTCGCTCAAGGACGCCAAGAAGATCCAGGCATGCACCCGCACGGTTGGTCATCAGCGAATCGCGCCGTCCGAGCTCAGCACCCAGAAGATCACCGCGCTGCTCGGCGATGCCCTGCCGGTCGATCTTGCAGGCCTGATCCATCTCTCGCCGAGCACCAGTTACACCGAGACCTACAAGACCGACGACGGCGTCACCGGCGTCCGGGCGACCAACCTCCTCGGCGACATCGTCTTCGGGGCGAAGGAACTGGCCCCCGGTGTCGAGTTGCCCACCTTGGAGATCAAGGGACTTGAGGCCGTTGCCGACTCCTTCCACGACCCGGCCGACCTCAACCAGGATGGCAATCCTTTCGGAACGGCTGAATCGTTCGGCTTCAAGTCGCTGAAGCTCGTCCTCCCCGAGGGCGGTGTGATCGGCGAGACCCTAAACATGCTTCTGGAGAACCTCGGTCTCGGTGACACCGAGGTCGTCAACGAGATCATCAACGTGCCGCTCGGCATTCTCGTCGACACACTGAACGAGATCATCGACCTTGCGGATCCGATCCTGGGCGACGTCATCGAGATTCCGGGCCTGGGATCGATCGGCCTCGGCTCCTCCTTCAGCAAGGTCCAGGATGGCTTTGCGTCCTCCGGCGCCAACGCCCTGCAGATCGAGATCGACCCCACCGAGGCTGAGAACGACTCCGTGGCCCTCCTGAAGCTGGGCTACGCCCAGTCCCGAATCGGCGCACCGGCTCGGTCAAGCGTCTTCCGCTCGACCATCATGGGCCTGAATTTCAAGGCGCTTCGCTTCAGCGAGAACCAGGAACTGCTCCACCTGGGAGGCATCGGCACCGAGGCGATCCCGTGCGAGGGCACGGCCGGCGAGAAGGTCACCAAGGCCATCGAGGGGTCTCGTACGATTCCGCTGAACATCCCCGGCCTGGGTGGCCTGGCGACGCTCAACGGCATCGAGTACTCCTACAAGGCCAAGCAGATGTCTCGGGGACGCGCACGTTCGGTGGCGACGTCCACCCTCGGTTCCCTTGAGATCCCGGCTCTTGACTTGGTGATTGAGGGCGTTCAGTCCAAGCTCAAGTTGCGCAGTACCGGCAAGCAGGGCGTGGCCGTTCGCGGCGCCAAGAAGCCCAAGTTCAAGCTGGCCCGAGTCCTGTACAAGGGCGAGGAGCTCCTCCCGCCCGGTGGCCTGCGGATTGGCGAGACCGTGGAGTTCGTGGTTGAGCAACTCAACAACACCAACGGTTTCATCACGTTCGGCCCCCGCGCGACCAGCAACCACTACGGCGGCAAGCTGGCGGCGACCCGCCTGACGATCGGCGACATCTTCACTCTCGACCTCGGCTGGCTCGAGTCGCAGATCTACCCCAAGTGACGCATGCTCGCTGAGGCGCTCCACGGCCTCGGCGACCTGACCGGCACCGCCGGTCCCCCCCACCTCCCGAACCGGGGCGGTCCTCCCAGAGGATCGCCCCGGTTCTGCGTCCCGGGTCTCGAGGCTCCTCGCTGGCGCTCGTCGCACCTCGACCAGCGGGAGTGGCTAGCAGCCCGGCGGAAGGGTGGCGTCGTTGCGGGCGGCGTTGCCGTAGCGGCGGGCAGCAGCGACGTTGGGCACCACGATGCTCGCGCCGCCGACGTTGCCGATCCGGCCGGGCACCACGCAGGTGGAGATGCGGCCCGGGTCCACCCGGGCGACGAGCTGGCCGAGGCGGAACAGCGTGGCCGGCCCCTCCCCCGTCGACATGTGCTGCAGCACGCTCAGCACCCCGCGCTCGACGAAGCCGGGGCGGGCGGACTGGGACCGCACCCGCGCGTGGATGCCGCGCAGCACCCGCTGCTGGTTGGCGGTCCGGGCGAAGTCACCGCCGGCCAGCGTCTTGCGGATCCTGGCGAAGGCCATCGCGTTGTAGCCGTTGAGCCGGATGCGCCCGGCTGCGAAGCCCCGGGGCTTGAGGTTCTCGTCGGAGAAGCGCCGCGGGTTGCTCACGGTGATGCCGCCGATGTCGTCGACCATGTCCTCGAAGAACGGGAAGCGGGTCACGAACACGTAGTCGGGCTGGATCCCCACCAGGTTGCCGACGGTGCGTCCCAACAGCTGCGGGCCGCCGTAGACCATCGCCGCGTTGACCCGGCCGCGGCCGAACCCGGGGATCGGCACGTAGGAGTCGCGCGGGATGCCGATCGCGGCCGCCGCACCGGTGCGCGGGTCGATGCCCACCAGCTGCAGCGCGTCACCGCGGGTCCGGGTCATCGACTGCCCCGGGCGGGCGTCCGACCCGACCGCCAGGATCCACACGGTCCCGCGCCCGACGTCGAGCCCCGTCGCATGCCGCATGCCGACCAGCACCGACTCCTCGGTCGCGACCTGGGAGTCCGGCACGACCACGGCCGTCGTCGCGAGGACGGCCGCCAGGACCGCCGTCCGTGCCGTACGCCGCCAGCCGCCTCGTGCCCGCGCGCTCATCGTCCGTCCTTCCGCTGGTTCTTCGGCTTCGCCCGGTCCTTGTTCTTCGCCCGGTCCTTGTGCTTCGTCTGCCAGGGGCCCTGGGTCACGTCGAAGCCGAACACCTTCCAGCCGCGGAGGTTGGTCAGCACCAGCCGTCCCTCGACGCGGATCCGCTTCTCCACCTCGCCGGTGGTTCCACGGCGACGCGGCGCCGCAACGGCACCAGGTCGTCGATCCGGTCCCCCAACCGGGCACTGGTCATCAGGTCGCGCTGGCGCCAGGCCTGCGCGGCCGCGGGCCCGGTGAAGCCCGGGAAGGAGCGCTGGTAGCGACGGCGCGGGTAGTCGGCGTCCACGAAGGCGGCGTCCCACCACCCGTCGACGACGCCCGCGACCCGCGCGGCGACCTGCCGGTGCTGCTTCGGGGAGAGCCGCCCGACCCGGGCACCCCGGACCACCGTCGTACGCACCTGGCCGGTCCGCTCACCGCCGTCGGAGCCGGCGCGCTGGCCCCGCGGCCCCGACGAGCCCTCACCGTCCTCGCCCGCGGTGCAGGCACCCTCGGAAAGTGCTCGGGGGAAGGGTCGGGGCCGCATCGGGACCCGGGAGGGTGTGGCGTCCACGACACCCTGCCCGAATACCGTCCCTGTCCTGGGTATTTGTACCGGCGGGGGTCTAGCCTGGGTGATCGCAATCCCACCCTCGCGCGCTCATCTGAAAGAGGCGAATCAAGCCGTGCCGCAGTCCCCTGGCAGCTCCTCCTCCACCGGCTCCCCCGAGGTCGCGAACGACTTCGGTGCCAACGAGTGGCTCGTGGAGGAGATGTTCGACCAGTTCCAGAAGGACCCGAGCAGCGTCGACCCCGCCTGGGCGGCGTTCTTCAAGGCCCAGGGCAACGGCCAGGGCAACGGCTCGACCAGCGGCTCGACCAGGCGCCGGGTGAACTCCTGCACGTCGATCGGCTCGGCGTGGGCCTGGAGGCGGCCGCTCTCGGACCGCGAGATCTCCAGGAGGTCCTCGACCATCCCGAGCAGTCGCTGGCACTGCGCGTACAGCTGCTCCACCGCCGGGCGGTCCAGGGCGTCGACGCGGCCCGACAAGACCTCGTGCAGCGGGCCGAGCAGCAAGGTCAGCGGGGTGCGCAGCTCGTGGCTCATCGTCGAGAGGAAGTGTGTCTTGGCGGTGTTGAGCTCGGCGAGGGCCTCGACCCGCGCGGCCTCCAGCTCCCGCGCCCGCGCCGCCTCGAGACGCTGCTCCACCCACTGGGACAGCTGCGCGAGGAAGCTGCGGTGCGCCTCGTCGAGCGGCCGCAGGGCGGGCAGCACGCCCTCGAGGCCGCCGAGCCCGGCCTGGTCGGCGGTCGCGGCGTCGCCGAGCGGCAGCCACGCGCTCCGGGCGTCGCCCGCCCGGCGCACACCCTCGGTGCCGGCGGCGTTGACCGTGCCCACGTCGCGCAGCAGCTCCAGCCGGCGGGCGCCGACCACCTCGGGGGTGGTGATGGAGAGCACCGCGAGGACTCCTCCGGGCTGGTCGCCGTCGGGCACCGGGGAGTAGGAGAAGGTGAAGAAGGTCTCCTCGGGACCGTTGCCGCGCTCGATCACGAGCGGCAGGTTCTCGTCCCAGGTCGCCTCGCCGCCGGCCAGCACCGACCTCTGCATCGGGCCGATGGCGTCCCAGATCTCCGCGAACTGCTCGGGGAGCAGCCCCCCGAGCGCCCCGGGGTGCTTCTCGCCCAGCGTCGGGATGTAGGCGTCGTTGTAGAGCATGACGAACTGCTCGCCCCAGCTCAGGATCATGGGGTACCTGCTGCGCAGCAGGATGCTCACGGCCGCGCGCAGCGCCTCCGGCCACCGGGCGGGCGGGCCGACCTGGCTGGCCTGCCAGGGGTGCCGACGCATCCTCTCTGCCATCTCGCCGGCGCACGCGAAGACCGGGTCGTCGGCCCAGGGTGTCGCCCCCGGGCCCGAGGACGGCGC
>LULQ01000326.1_pt1 | contig 12030 bp, 15 predicted proteins | sample 728091 | NCBI WGS metagenome assembly LULQ01 (sample SAMN03860285, study PRJNA289734) | marine metagenome | biome: seawater column; feature: ocean; material: water; isolation source: Red Sea water column Station 149 - depth 10m | place: Saudi Arabia: Red Sea | collected 2011-10-15 | depth 10 m
GTCCATTTTCAAGTAATAATGCATCGGGAATATGAGTAAATAGATCATCTAATGAATTAATTTTTAACTCATCGAACATCTTTTTTAAATCTAACTCAGAATGTGGTACAAACATTAACTTAAAAACCTCTTATTAACTATATTGCCTTCTATTAAATTACCACGAATATCAAACTCTATTAAATCGTGAGAGGGCATATTTTCAAATAATATAAAGCCAATACTTTTATTTAATACTGGGGAGAAGTTACCAGAAGTAACTAAACCCTTAGTTTCTCCAGCAATACCAACAGTTTCTGTTCTTGCTATCTTTCTTGAGTTAATTGTAAATTTCTTTAAAACTTTATGGCTTTCACCAGACAATTGATCATTTATTCTATTTGAACCTAAATACTCATTTTTATTAGTAATTGTCCAATTTAGAGATGCTTCAACAGGAGTTATATCTTCTGTCAGTTCAAAACCATATAATGGAAGTGATGCCTCTAGCCTGAGTGTATCTCTAGAACCTAATCCACAAGGTTTTACACCTTTTTCTGTTAAGAAAGTTAATAATGACTCTGCATCCTCATTATTTGCCATAATTTCGACTCCATCTTCTCCCGTATAACCTGTTCGAGCGTAAAGAAAGCTTTCTGTAAAATTTGTTGAAAACTTATCTGGAATCTCAAATCTATCTTGAATTAATTCAATAGTATCTGGTCCCTGTACGGCTATAAGAACAGTGTCTGGTGATTTATCAATAAACTCTACATTGTGTGCAACTAAGTGAGATTTAATCTTTTCTAAGTTAGATGCATTTGGAATCAGTATGATCTTATCATCAAATTTCCAAAAAATAACATCGTCAAGAGCATTGCCATCTGCGTTTGTAAAGATAGAATAAAGTGCCTTATTAGACGGAATATCGATAATTTCAGAACAAATTAATTTTGATATTTTTTCAATTTCAGAATATAGGATCTCTAAACGACCCATGTGAGATACGTCAAAAAAACCTGATGATGTTCTAACAATATCATGTTCTTTTAAAGTACCTTCATATGAAAATGGCATTGACCAATCACCAAAATCAATAAATTTAGCTTCCTGAGATAGATGGTATTTATGTAATTGAGTAGTTTTTTTATCCATTAAGATACAAAAGTTTCATACTCTTGATAAGACATTCCTGAGTCATCAACAGTATTTACTTTTGCTTTAAACATCCAGCCATCACCGCATGGATCATTATTGATGGTTTCTGGTTCAGTTTCAAGTTGTGAATTTACTGCTGTAATTGTGCAATCCATCGGTGCATATGCATCTGCAACAGTTTTAGTTGCTTCAACTTCAACTACTGCTGCACCCTTTTCAAACTCTTGTCCAACTTCAGGCAATGTTACATAAACAATATCCCCCAACTCGTTTTGAGCAAAATCGGATATACCAACTGTAATTTCGTCATCTTTCATGAGATACCACTCATGAGTTTCTAAATATTTTATATCTGACATATTCTCCTATCTCGGCTTAACCGTTGATAGACCCCCATCAACATGTATAGTTTGACCAGTAACCCATTTTGAGTCTTCTGATAACAACCATTTTACAACAGGAAGTATATCATTAAAATCACCAATTTTTTGTATTGGATACATTGATTTTGATAATTCTCTCCGCAGCTGATCTTGCCATACCTTCTAATCCAGCTTTAGCAGCTGCAATAGCTTCGTGATTAGAAAGTCCTTTAGTTCCAGCAACAGATGAGAAAAAAATAGCAGATCCATTCTTCATACGTCTAGCAAAAGAGCTTAGGAGATAGTAGCTTGAAAAAAGATTTACTCTAAGAACTTCTTCAAACTCTTCAGTCTTAGTTCCGTGTAGAGGTTTTATCAAAATTGAACCTATGCAATTTACAAGACCTTTAATTTCTTTATCATCAGGAATTATTTTAGAAAATTCACGTTGTTCTATGGTGTTAGTTAAGTCAATAAGTGAATACTGTGCATCGATTTCTTTACTTAATGCAGAAAGTTTTTCTTCATTTCTTCCAATTAGATGAACTTCGTTTTCTTTGGCTAATTCTTTTGAAATAGCACTACCTACAACTCCTGTAGCTCCTGCAATGATATAGACCATAATTTATAGTTTAAAAGAAAATTATTTAATAGATAAAACGTTTGAAGATGAAATATTGCCAAACCAAGATGCTGATTGATGAGGTATTCGTTCATATGTTTCCTTATTAACCTCTACTAAACCAAAGTTCATTTGATACCCAAGGTCCCACTCAAAATTATCTAACAGTGACCAATACAGATAACCAATTACATTATTATGTTCAGCTTGAAATCGGTGGACATCCTGTAATACAGTAGTTACAAACTCGATTCTCTCATCGTCATTGTCTGTTGCTATTCCATTTTCAGTAATAAAAATTTCTTTATCAGGAAATATTTTATTTAATCTTCTTAAGTTGTATAGAACAGCTTCTGGTCTATATTCATAACCCATTTTTGTTGTACGGGTTTCGCTTGTAATTGCACCATTTCTTCCTGCAAAAATTTGAATAATACGAGGTAATATAAATTTTCTTATAACTCCAATATTTAAAAGTAGAGAATTAAAGATCTTTAAAAAAATATTTTTTGGATATCTTACGATTGTATATGTTTGTAATCCTATAAAGTCGTCATCTATTGAAGCATCTAAAAATTTATCCTCAAGATGATACTTCAAATATTCCTTTAACTTATTATTATCATCATCTTCCCATTCTTGTAAAGCATGAGTCATACCAACTTTTGCATTTTGATTATATTTTTTTATTGTCCTTAATGCCTTTTTGTGAGCAGACATAATATTCTCTGATGCTTGTATGAATTTTGATTCATTAGCTATACCTGGAGGGAATTTATTAGTTGAAAAATATCCAAAGAAGGCAAATATTCCTGGCTCATTTATTGTATTAAAATATTCAATTTCATTTGGTAAGTACTCCATTAATTTCTCAACATAATTATCAAAATAATTATCAGCATTTGGGTTGAGCCATGAATCCTTCTTGTATAGCCATTCAGGAGTGGTGAAATGATGAAAAGTAATTATAGGAGTAATGTTGTTTGCAATTAATTTGTTTGCTTTTTCTACATAATGATTAATTGCGTCAGTATCATAATTTCCTTCTGTAGGCTCGATCCTGCTCCATTCTATTGAGAATCTAAAAGCTTTTATACCAAGTTCTTTAAGAAGCTCGATATCTTGGTCTAACATTTCATAATGTTTACATGCTTCATTACATGGTTCTACACAAACAGAGTTAGATTTATTTTCCCAAATAGTCCAATCATTATTGTAAATTCCACCTTCGACCTGATATGATGCCACAGCTGTACCAAAGAGAAATTTATCTGGAAATTTAAGTTCATTCATATAAATAGATAATATAGGCTATTCCAATATAGAAAAGCTGCAAAAGCATTCTTAAGAAATGTTGATAATTTGAAAAATAGCGATTTCCATAAGGTAGATCATTTATCCATACATTTAAATTACCAATATAAATAACAACAAGAAAAACTATCATCAAAATAGCTGCCTCTTTTCTGAATCTTGTAAAAAAAAACAATGGGAGAATTATTTCGATTACACCTGTTGCTAAATGAACAAAACGTGGGAATGGAATAAAATCAGGTACAATTTTGTCGTAAAAAATTGGATTTATAAAATGGTTTATTCCAGCAACTACGAAAAACCCGACATAACCAAGCGTGATAAACTTTATAACCAATTTTTAGCTTTTTCAATTGCTTTATACCAAGATTCAAGAGAGTTAATTCTTGTCTCATTACTCATATTGGGATTCCAAGTCTTTGATGACGTAATATAATTTCCCATTGATGAAAGTGGCAAATCCATGACATAAAGAAAACTTGCCACACCAACTCCAAGAGCAGTTATTTCATTAATTTCCTGTGAATGAATAGATTTATCCAATATGTCTGATTGAAATTGCATTAATAGATTGTTTGCAACCATTCCCCCATCTACTTTGAGACTTTCAAAATCAGTATCAAGATCTTTTTCCATACTTTCAAGCAACTCGTATGTTTGGAATGCAACAGATTCAAGTACCGCTCGTGCCATGTGTGATTTATTTGAAAATCTTGTTAACCCAAATAAAGAACCTCTTGCTGTTTCGTCCCAATGAGGAGAAAATAATCCAGAGAAAGCAGGTACAAAATATACATCACCGTTATCTTTCTCCAACATCGCTAATGATTCAATTTCTTCACTTTTATCGATAATATTTAGATTATCTCTTAACCATTGGACTGCAGCACCAGCAATTGGAACTGAACCTTCCAAAGCAAACATTGGATCTTCTCCTTCTTTTTGATAAGCAATAGTTGTTAACAATCCATTGTTTGATTTAACAATTTCTTTTCCTGTGTTTGTGAGTGCAAAACAACCCGTACCATATGTATTTTTAACATCACCTTTGTTAATACAGTTTTGTCCAAATAATGCAGCTTGTTGATCTCCTAAAATGGCAGTAACAGGAACACCAGGTATTATCTCCTTCATCTCTCCAAAGTTTGAGAAAGATGGTTTTACCTGTGGTAAAGAGTTGATAGGTATATCTAATTTTTCTAGTAAATCACTGCACCATTCCATATCAAATAAGTCATATAGAAGAGTTCTGGACGCGTTTGTTACATCAGTATAGAAATTTCCGGTTAAATTATAAATCAACCAACTATCAATCGTTCCAAAACAAACATCATCTTCTAAAGACTTTTTAATATCAGGAACATTGCGTATAAGCCATAAAATCTTAGATAAAGAAAAATAAGTAGCAACAGGTAGTCCGGTTTTTTCAAAAAGACTTGAAAGACTCTCATCAGCAATTAATTCATCACAGATATCCTGTGTTCTTGTATCTTGCCAAACGATAGCGTTATAAAAAGGTTTCCCAGTAGATTTACTCCAGGCAACAGTAGTTTCTCTTTGATTTGTTATACCAATACTCTTGATACTCTTTATATCTGTATCTTTTGTTACATATTGAATACAAGCTTTTACTGTATCTAATATTTCATAAGGATCGTGTTCAACTGATTTATTATCTGGAAAGATCTGTTTAAATTCAACTTGATGAGTTGACTTTATACCACCATCTTGATCGAACAAGATACACCGTGTACTAGTTGTTCCTTGATCAATTGATAAAAAATAATCCATAATTAAATATTAGAAAAAATGTTATGAGTACGCGTCTATATTTATCAATTTAACGCTTCTGTAAGTATCGCTATCGTCTTGAATAATTCTCAAATATTCAATGTCTATATTTTCTTCAAATTCAATATATATAGATTCATTTATACACGTAAAGGTCTTGGAAATGACACTTATTGGATCTTGATAATCAACTCGAGAGTAATTTTCACTTTCTATTTCGTTTGTGACCTTTAAACCACTACTCACATCAACATCTTGAATTCTTAAACGAACAAACCTATTAAATGAAGGAAGTGAGCCAAATATATATATTTCTTCAAATTTACATAACTTGTCATCTGGAGTTGTATAGGTATCAATAATTTCTATTTCTAATTCACGAATATTAAAAATATTTAAATTAACTTTCGTCTCATTGTATTTTTCCAACTCATAAACTCCAAGTTGAACACGTTCTGACTGTTGTGGCCTAATGAATAAAAATGTGTACAAAAGAAAAAAGATATAAACATAAAAAAGAATGTACTTAGGGGGTTTGTATTTCACTAAATACCTAAGACAGCACCAAATGGACCAATTACAGTACCTACAATTGCACCGTAAAGAAATCCATATATAAGTCCTTTTCTTAGATATTTAATAGTTTCAATTTTGAATAGTTCTTCACCAAATTCAGATATTTTAAATGTTCTTCGATATTTATCATTAAAAATATGTTTCATGACAGGATACAAGTAGAAAAGTGCGCCAACACCTATACCTGACAGGAATCCCTGAGCTATTCTTTCTGAAACTATTGTCAACATTATTAAAAATCTAGTTGTATTATCAAATAAACAAGAACGATTTCAAAAATTTTTTATGGACATAACTCAAGACACTAATACTGTATATTTATTTCTCTTTGGGGTTTCAATTCTTGCTTCGTTTATAGACTCAATCGCAGGCGGCGGTGGGCTATTAACTACACCATCTATGTTGTTGGTAGGAATAAATCCATTGACTGTGTTGGGTACAAATAAATTTCAATCTTCATTTAGTACCTTTACATCATCAAGAAATTACTACGTTAATGGATATCTAACAGATATAAATAAAAATAAATATTTTATATTGTCTTTTATTGGATCATCAGCTGGAACGTTAATGGTTAGTAGGCTTTCAGATGACATATTAAGAACATTGATTCCAATCTTATTAATATCAGTTGCTATATTTTTTGTCCTTAATAGACAGGTCAAAACAGACTTAAGTAATTATGTAATTTTATTAACACCATTGATTTTTCTTATTGGTTTTTATGATGGTTTTTTTGGTCCGGGAACAGGCTCATTTTTTGTAATGTTATTTCTAGTTTTTAAAAATCAAACTTTACTTGAATCAACAGCGACATCGAAATTATTGAACTTTGCTTCTAACTTTGCAGCATTTATCATCTTTGCAGTTCAAGGTTACGTGATCTGGGAACTTGGATTAATTATGGCCGTAGGTGGAATAAGTGGTGCTTATTTAGGTTCGAAATCTGCAATAAAAATTGGTGATAAATTAATTAGACCGATACTAGTTGTTGTATCAATATTGTTATCTCTTAGAATCTTAACTAGCTAGTTCGACAGCTTTTCTAATAACTTCTATATCGTTCTCTCTTTTATATTTATCTAGATCAAGCAGCTGTAGATACACAGACTGAATACCAGCATCCTTCCACATACCAATTGTCTCAGCAATTTCTTCAGGAGTTCCATAAAGATAACTTCTATCTTTCCAGTTTTTAGCAATTTCATCTTTAGGCTGAATGAGAGATTTTGCTGCATCGACTAAAGATTGATCAACTTCGTCTTTTGTAAATCCTACAACAGGTGGACAGGCAGTAGATACTTCAAGTTTTTCTACATCCCTATTATTTTGACTAGCCACGTCATAGAAAAGAGAAATACTGTTTTTTAATACATCTTCAGGTCCTGCGTAAATATTAAATTCATCAGCATATTTACCAGCAAGAGTTGGAGTCTTCTTCTTTCCACCGCCTCCAATAATTATTGGTACTTCGCCTTTAGCGCTTGGAAGTATTGGAACACTATCAAGTTGATAATATTTACCGTTAAATCCATTATTTTCTCCAAACATGGCTTGAGTTAAATACTCAAGTGCCTCGTCTAACATTTCAAACCTCGTTTTAAGATCGGGAAAATTGATACCAAATACTTCATGTTCAATTTCTAACCAACCAGTGCCAACACCTAATCTAAATCTTTTTTTTGCCATCTCATTAATAGTCGTAGCCATTTTAAGAAGAACACTTGGGTGTCTAAATGTAATTGGAGATACTAAAACGGAATATATCATTGACTCTGTATCGCGTACTAAGCCAGCTATTGCGGTTAATAAATCTAATGCTGGTGCTGGTTCATCTTTATCTTTTCGTTGCTTACCCACGATGTAATGATCTGGTAATCCGATACGTTCTATGTTATTAGTTTCGCACCATGTAGATAAATCCAGTAATGTTTGATAACTACCTCTTGCCTGTAAGTAAATCTTCATACATATATGTTATCACTATGATTTACGTTTAAAATTTGAACCTCAAGATAGCTTGAATCTACAATGTAGCTATGAAAAGAATTTACACCTATGGTCATGAACAAGTCCAAAGAAATATAACTATTGGGGACATCATAGAAAATAAAAAAAATGGTATAAAAATGACACAGGTGACTGCACAAAATAAAGAAGAAGCGGAAATCCTTTCTGACCAAAATATTGACATGATTATCACTGGAAGTGATGCATATGAGGATGTAAGAAGTGGTGCTCCTAATACATTTATTACAGCAGCTTTATTTGCTGGAAGATTTATAACAAAAGAGGATATATTAAAAGGCGCAATAGAAGTAGCAATGAAAGGTGCTGATTCAGTATTAACACCACGTAGTCCAGAAATAGTTGAGATGTTAGCAAATGAAGGTATGCATGTTCAAGGTCATGTAGGTATGGTTCCATCGAATGCTACAAAATTTGGTGGGATAAGGACTGTCGGGAAAACAGTAGATGAAGCACTTAGAGTACTTAAAGATTTAAAAGATCTTGAGAATGCAGGAGCATTTGGAGCTGAAGTTGAATGTGTTGCAGAAGACGCTTTGATTGAAATAAGTAAACATACCAATCTTGTATTAAATTCACTAGGAGCAGGTTCTGGTGGTGATGTTGTATTTTTATTCTTTGAAGACATTGTTGGTGAAACAAAAGAAATAAAAATGCCTAGACATGCAAAATCATGGGGCGATGGTAATAAAATTTTAAATAAATTAAATCAAGAAAGAAGCAAAGCAATCAAAGCATTTAAAAATGATGTGCAAAATAGTTACTATCCAAATTCTGAACACACTATATCTATGGACGATGGTGAATTAGATAAGTTAATAAATGAGTTGAAAAAGAGATGAGCACAATCATTAGAAGATTCTTTTTATTTTTTGGATTTCACAAATCATATGGCAGACTCTGGGTTTCAAAACGTTTTGAGAAAATAATTTGGGGATCATTTATTTTATTAGCATTTTATAGATACCTAAACTAATGTCTAATATCGTAGTTTCACCACATTACCTTTCAACTAATGCAGGAATAAATATTCTCAATAAAGGTGGTAACGCTGTTGATGCAGCAATTGCTACGAATATTGTCCAAGGTGTTGTAGCGCCAGAAACATGTGGAATAGGTGGTGATTTATTTTCACTAATTTGGATTAATGGTGAGAACACTCCTTACTGTTTAGATTCATCAGGATATGCTGGATCAAATGTAGATATTTCAAAATTATCTACACAGGAAAGTATTCCTTTGGATCACCCAATGTCGGTAACTGTTCCAGGAGCTGTTAAAGGCTGGTTTGACATGCATGAACAATTTGGGAAATTAAGTATTGATAAAATTTTTAGACATGCGATTGAGATATGTGATCAAGGTTTCGAAGTTTCAAATGAACTACATAATTCTCTTTCATTACATAAAGATACATTAATTAAACAAGAGTCAGGTACGGAATTATTTCCTAATGGTGAAACACCAAAAATAGGAGCAATGGTTAAAAGAAGCTTGCTTGGTAAAACATTAAAACGTATAAGTACCGATGGTCCTCAATATTTCTATACAGGTTCAGTTGCAGAGAAAATTTCAGAAACGCTTAATCATGTAATTACTGAAGATGATTTGAGATCTTTTGAATCAAGATGGATTAAACCTTTGTCAATAGATGTGTACGGCAAAACAGGATGGGTTACTCCCCCTCATACCCAAAGTTATTTAACACTTGGAACATTAAAAATTTATGAGTTTCTAGAAGATGGATCAGATAATATTGACCTTCATACACTTATTGAGTCATATAGAGCAATTGCATCTCAAAGAGATGAATTAACGTATGACTATGGTGGAAATATAGATGAATTTAATGGACTTGATCTTGAATATCTTAAAGCTATTTCAAAAAACATAGATAAAGATATGACTTCAATATTTAGTCAGCCGGAAGACCGAGGTGGAGGTACTGCATACATGTGTACTAAAGATAATGACGGAAATGCGGTATCACTAATTCAATCAAATTTTCATGGTATAGGTAGCACTATTGGAGTTGGTGATTTTGGATTCTTTTTACATAATAGAGGGGCGGGTTTTAATCTAACTCAAAATCATCCAAATTCATTAAAGGCTGGAAGAAAACCACTTCATACGTTATCTCCAACTATTTGGAGTGTAGATGGAAATCTAGATATGGTCATAGGTACAAGAGGTGGAAGGTATCAACCCCAACTATTGAGTCATTTTATTTTAAAAATTCTTAAAAAAGAAAATTTAGAAAATGCAATGATGTCACCAAGATGGAATATTGATGAATTCGGAAAAGAAACTGTATCTGAAATAAATATTGAACCTGGGCTAGATGAAAAGATTACTGATGAATTACTTAACAAAGGGCATAAGGTTAATCAACTTTCAGAATTGCAAAATAGCTATGGCCCTATATCGGCAATTGTTAAAACTGATGATAGTTGGAAAGCTGCACATGATCCAAGGGTTGACACAGCAAGTTCTATAATTGATTAAATAAAAAAGAGTCCAGTTTCCTGAACTCTTTTTTGAGGTAACAGGCTTATTACCTAATCAAATATTACACAATTAATAATCAAATCCAATTGAATAATTTAAATTTTCTTAAGCCGTTCATTAACAAGTGGTTTTACCTCTTCTCCAATAAGCGTAAATGTTTTTAATAAATCATCGTGACTTAAACCTGCATTGTCTATCTGAAAAGTAAAACGTGATAATCCCCCTAAAGCTTCACTATGTCTTACTAACTTATCTGCAACTTCTTCGGGACCTCCAATTACATATGCACCCAGATCGCCTATTTGTTCTTCAAATCTCTCAATTGTGACGGGTGGCCATCCTCGTTCTTTACCAATTTGATTGAACCAGATTCTGTAGCCAGGGTAATATTTCTCAATAGCCTCCTCTTTAGAATTAGCAACGAAACCTAAAGAATGTAATCCAACCTTTAAAGTTGATTTATCATGACCCGCTTTTTCTGCCGCCTCGTAATAAAGATCTACTAGTGGTCTAAACCTATGTGTTTCACCACCAATAACAGCGATCATTAATGGTAAACCAAGAGTTCCTGCTCGAACAAAAGAAGCAGGTGTTCCTCCAACTCCAACCCATATCGGTAATTTATCCTGCACAGGTCTTGGATATACAATTTGGTTAACTAAAGGAGGTCTAAATTTACCAGACCAAGTAACTTGTTCTTCATCTCTAATTTTTAACAAAAGATCAAGCTTCTCAGCATATAAATCATCATAATCATTGAAATCTAAACCGAACAAAGGAAAAGCTTCGGTAAAAGAACCTCTACCAGCGACAATGCCAGCTCTTCCATTTGAAATAAGATCTAAGGTTGCGTAATTTTGGAAAAGTCTGACAGGATCTGTTGCACTGATAACTGCCACTGCACTTGTAAGTTTTATATTGTCAGTTTTTGCTGCAGCTGCTGCAAGTATATTATGAGCTGCTGAATCTAGGAATTCTTCTCTGTGATGCTCTCCAAGTCCAAAAACATCAAGTCCCACTTTATCTGCATGTACTATTCTCTCAATTAATTCAGACATTGCTTTTGCATCATCATCCACTGTCCCACCGTCATTAGTTTGAGTTTTTTTAGCGAATGAATCTATTCCGATTTCCATACCTAAAATTGTTCTTTCTCACCATTCTTAAATCTTTCGACAGGTGTAACATCTAGATCTCTTTGAAATTGTACATAACTTACAATTTCTGGATTTTCAAATTCATACATGGTTGTATCTTTTATAAAGAGATTGGATAATACTCTTAAAAATCCGTTTAACTCTCCAGCAGTTACATCTCCATCTAAAACTTTTTTTTCATAAGCAGTGATAACTTTTGAAGCTAGATTGTGCAATCTTGCAATTAATGAATTATGGTATATATTTCGAATTTCATTTACAACGGCTTTACATTGTGGAGTTTGTAATCTTCTATAAACAGTAGATCTATTAATACCTAATGCATCAGCAATCTGTGGGTTAGATAATCCTTCAACGTGTAATTCAGCAATTCTAAAGTCTTTATTATCTGGTTTAATCTCTTCCATATTAATAATTTTAACATTTGAAATCGTCATTGGTTTTAGCGGGTCAGTCTGATTAAAGATAAATCAGCTTATTGATTTATATGCTTCATTAATTAGGTTTTGACCTCTTTCATTAATTAAGTATTCAC
>LULQ01001749.1_pt1 | contig 11970 bp, 24 predicted proteins | sample 728091 | NCBI WGS metagenome assembly LULQ01 (sample SAMN03860285, study PRJNA289734) | marine metagenome | biome: seawater column; feature: ocean; material: water; isolation source: Red Sea water column Station 149 - depth 10m | place: Saudi Arabia: Red Sea | collected 2011-10-15 | depth 10 m
GCCTAATGCCGCTGCCATTTAAAGGTCCTGACGGAACCTTATTCCAGTTATTGGGATTTGTTGTTGATGCAGGACGTAGATTTGCCACCATCACGGATATGAAGGTCGGTGACGGCAATCAGCAGGCTGCTGTAGGTACAACTATAGCCTTGTTGGAACAGGGCTCACGGGTGATGAGCGCAGTGCATAAGCGCCTGCATTACGCCATGCGACTTGAGTTTAAGATCCTGTCACGAGTGATGAGCGAGAGTTTACCCGATGAATATCCGTATGCGGTAGAGGGTCAGGATCAAAAGATCATGGCGCAGGACTTTGACGAGCGGGTGGATATCCTACCTGTTTCTAACCCGAATACCTTTAGTCAGGCTCAGAGGATAGCTTTGGCGCAGACCAAGATGCAATTAGCGGCTCAAGCCCCTGAGATACACAATATGTATGAAGTGTATAGGGATATGTATGAAGCGATAGGTGTTTCGGATGTGGACAGGCTTTTAAAATCTATGCCAGATGAGGAACCGCGCCCCTTGGACCCTGCCCAGGAAAACATAAATGCTATGGAGATGATGACGTTAAAAGCGTTTGAGGGTCAGAACCATCAGGCGCATATACAGGCTCATTTGATCTTTGGTAGTACACCGATGGTGGCTTCTGTACCACCTGTGGCAGCTACACTACAAAAGCACGTTTTGGAACACGTCAAGATACAAGCCGAGGAACAAGCTAAAGCTCAAATGGCACAGGCAGGACCTATGCCTGCAGAAGGTCAGGAGATGCAGTTTCAGGCTATGGTGGCTCAGTTGGTGGCACAAGGTATGCAACAGGTTAAGCAACTATCTGGACAAATATCTGGTCAAGGACCTGATCCTCTGGTAAAACTAAAAGAGCAAGAGCTACAGATTCGGGCACAGTCTGAACAGAATGAGGCGAACACAGACAGGGCTAAACTACAACTGGAAGCACAAAATCAACAGATTAGAGCAGATCAGTTTAATAAGAGGTTAGCCAGTCAGGAAGCCCAAACAGACGCTAGGATCCAAAGCGCAATGGAAAGAGAACTGTTAAAGCAGAGAGGTAAATAGCATGGCTAGAAAAGTTAAAATAGTTACAAACACACCCGGTCCTGCACCAAAGGCAACAATGTCTGCGGAAATTAAGGGTCAGGGCACCATACCTTATGGCGAGGCTAAAGAGGTACAAGTTCCTACTAAGCTAACGACTATGACGGTTAGAGGTATGGGGGCAGCCATCAAGGGTGGTAATTACCACGGTTGTTCATAAATGCCTTTAAAAAAAGGTTCTAGTCAGAAAACAATAAGTAAGAACATAAGCAAGCTTAGAGACGAGGGGTATCCTCAAAATCAAGCTGTGGCTATAGCTTTATCAACCGCAAACAAAAAAAGTAAGGGAGGAGTTGTACAGGGGTTCAGCAAGATTGCTAGACCTCAGAAGTTTAAAGGAATATTCTAATGTTGGATCCCGCTAGTATTGCAACGGCTGTAAGCCTAAGTACAGCAGCTTTTAACAACATAAAAAAAGCATTTGCTATGGGGCGGGACATTGAACAGATGAGCGGTGATCTGTCAAGATGGATGAATGCCTCCAGTGACATAGACAATGCAGTTAAAACCTGCAAAAACCCACCTTTTTATAAAAAGATGTTGAGCGGTGACACGGTAGAAGAAGCTGCCATGAAGTCTTTGGTTGCACAAAAAACCCTTGAAAAACAAAGATATGAGTTGCAACAGTACGTTAAATTTAAGTTTGGTGTAAAGGCTTGGGACGATTTGTTGAAGATGGAGGGTACTATTCGTAAAAAAAGACAAGAGCTTATTTACAAGCGACAAGAACTTAAACAAAGAATGATTGAAGGTCTTTTTGTCGTTCTCTTAATATGTTCTCTTGTAGGACTAATCTTCTTTGCAATATGGTTGAAAAAACAACAAGATGGAAATTGAAGACCTCTTATTGTACATTATTGTTCTGTCTGCTTTTTATTGGACTATACTTTTTCCTCCAAAATGGTTATTTATACAATAATGGGAAAAAGATCAGAGTTTGGCAGGATAGATAAGGATTTTTATCCAACGCCTGCAAAAGCGTTAGAACCTTTGTTACCTCATTTAGAGGGTTATATTTCTTATGCCGAACCAATGGCGGGCAATGGCTCACTTATAAATGCTATGGATCAGTTTTCTGATTTAAAATGTAAGTGGCGTTCTGATATTCATCCACAAAGAGAAGATATAAGACAAGCTAAAGGGAGGTACTACACGATACGATTATGCACTTATCGGCCATTAGACCTAGTTGGTTATTGTTCTATGCAGATTGGATGCACACCATACAAGCCATACCATACTTACCTTATTGCCAAAAAATACAAAGTGTCGGTAGAGTGAAGTGGTTTCCAGAAACACCCCATACAGGTAAGGACAATGTGTGTTGGTATTTGTTTGATCAAAGAAAAAAATCTGATACAGTAGAGTTTTACCCTAGAGGATGGTTGTTAACGACATGACACAAAAAAAATTACAAAAAGGTTCTACATGGGAGTTGTTAGATAAAAACGGTGACGGGATTGTAGACGATAAAGAACTAGAGCGCAGAGAGCGTATGATTTTGCTTGAGAACCGTGACAAGAAAGAGGATCAGCAACGTCATTTGGTTTGGTTTTCTGCAATAACCGTAACGGTATTTATTATTGTATTAATGACACCTGTCGTTCCTATAGATAGAATTGATCACTTAAGTGGTATCGGCGAAATTTGGATATTATCCAACATGGGAATAATCGGCAGTTTTATTGGATTTAATCAACTAGCCAAGCGTGGAAACAAAGGGGAGGATAATGGGGCTATTAGATAATCTTATACAACCAGTATCTAAGATACTAGATAAAGCAATACCTGATCAAGATCTCAAACGAAAGTTATCACATGAGATTGCAACCATGTCAGAAAAACACGCTCAAGAGTTGGCCCTCGCTCAAATCAAGGTTAATGCTGCAGAAGCAGCGAGTGGAAGCCTGTTTAAAGGTGGGTGGCGTCCTTGCATTGGTTGGATCTGTGGGATTGCTTTTGGCTATCACTTTGTTCTTCAGCCAGTTATTATTTTTGTAGTGGCATTAGTTGGTATAGAAATACCAGAGTTGCCAGAGTTTGATATGGGTACACTTCTTACTGTCCTCGGAGGTATGCTCGGAATTGGAGGACTTAGAACTTATGAAAAGCAGAAAGGGTTAACAAAATGAGTTTTAAATTAAGTCAAAGATCTTTAGATAAATTAGAGGGAGTACATCCAGATATGGTCAAGTGTGTTACCTCGGCCATAAACTACTCAAAAGTGGATTTCGGTGTGATTTGCGGGATGAGATCGGAGGCCGAACAGCGCGAACTTGTTCAAAAAGGTGCTTCAAAAACAATGAAATCAAAACATTTAATTGGTCACGCCGTCGACCTCATGGCCTATGTTGGTTCGAGGGCATCATGGGAGTTGAATCTTTACGATGATATCGCTGATGCAATGGCACAAGCAGCTAAAGAACATAATGTTCCTATCAAATGGGGTGCAGCTTGGAGCATAGGAAATATAGCTCAGTGGAATAGTGGAATGGAAGGTGCTATGAATTCTTATATTGACCTAAGACGTAGTGAAGGTAGACGCCCATTTTTGGATGGACCTCATTTTGAGCTAATAAAATAAGGGAATTTTCAACGCCATATTATAAATAGAAAGGGAAATCATGGCTAACATATACACACCAAAAGACGAAGAGGAAATCTTTGCACCATTTAGTCCTATTATAGGATATAAAAAAATGTCACCTAGTTTTGTAGATAGGCTCAACGACGCTATGGACGAGAATATGGAGGACTGGTCTCCCAACTTAGTTGGCAAGGTAACCCAAGAATTAAAATTTACTAAGGAGCTAGATCAGCTTTGGGCAAAGGAAATGGGTACTTTTTTAATGAAATACCAAAGCCACGCTGAGTTATACACCTCTTTAGGTAAAAGAAACATACAACCTGATATTTTTGATTATAGAATAGATGTTACAAGTGGATGGTTTGTTCGTCAGTTTGAAAATGAGTATAACCCTATTCATGTTCATTTAGGGTCCTACTTATCCTGTGTAGGATATTTAAAGTTGCCTGAAGGAATAGATGAAGAGTGGGATGAAGATTATAAAGATCACCATCCTGCTAATGGACACATACAATTTGTTTATGGACACGCAGCTAATCATACGGGATCTAATTGTTTGATGAAACCACAAGTCGGAGACTTTTATGTTTTCCCGGCTCACTTACATCATTGTGTTTATCCGTTTAAAACAAAGGGTGAAAGACGTAGTTTTAGTGTAAACTTTACGATTTCAGCCACCTATAAGGATAAAAGCCAAGAGCCAAAATCTTATGCAGAGCAAGAGAAAGAAATGCTTGTTGAAAAAGAAAAAGCTTAACGATGTGGATGCCTATACTTTTGGTATGTTCTAGTGTTTATGCCGAAAGTTGTATAGTGGTTACAAGAAATTGGGAGTTTCATAAGCAGTTTGAGATTTGTCTTGGTGTTGCTAAGATGCAGGCAGAAAAACTTTTTGAACATCCGCAGATTTATCACATTAAACCTTTGTGTCAGGAGATAATTTTAAGTAAACCTACTTGATTATTTTATATTTTTCTACATAATCCCATATATAAATGCAATTTTATAGGATTTTTTTTAGAAATGAGTGATATTTTTGTTGCAGAAGCTGTATTAAGGATTATAAATGACCATAGACGGACTGTTCAGGACGTTTTGCAATATAACAATGTAAAAAATATGGAACATTACCGCGAACTCATGGGCAATTTAGATGCCCTTAACTATGTTGAACAGGAACTCAAGAGCCTGCTAAATAAACAGGAGCAAAATGATGAATAAAAGTGCTACAATAAAAGCATCAGCTACGCCAAAAGCTGTTGCGAACCTTTCAGATGCTTATCAAGAAGAGAAATACCTTAATCCAGAAGCCTTAGAGGGCTCTCTGTTGGATAGAATGCCTAGTCCTACAGGTTGGAGACTGTTGATTTTGCCTTATAGAGGCAAGGGAAAGACAGAAGGTGGTATTCATCTACCAGATCAGGTTAGAGAACAGAACCAAGTGTCTACCCAAGTCGGGTATGTACTAAAAATGGGTACACTTTGCTACCAAGATAAGGAAAAGTTTCCTTTTGGGGCTTGGTGTAAAGAAAATGACTGGGTAATGTTTGCCCGATACGCAGGTTCCCGCTTTAACATTGACGGTGGTGAGGTCAGAATACTCAATGATGACGAAATTCTGGCTAAAATACAAAATCCAGACGATATTTTGCATTTTTAGGAGGTATAAATGGCAGAAGACAAACAAATAGAGCTTGAATTAGACGAATCAAACGATGTGGAGGCCGAAGTCAAGCCTGATGAGAAAAAAGAAGACGTTAGTGAGGTAGTAACCGAAACGTCGGATGAAGACCAGTTTAAAAAAAGTGTTCAAAACGAATCAAACAACTTAAAAGCAAGATTAAACAATTTAGACACGAGTTATATCAATGAATATGACAATCGTGTTAAAAGTCAGATGGCACAAGCAGAAAAAGATCTTGCTAAGGCAATGGAAATAGGTGATTCGCAGGCAGCGGTTGTTGCAAATAAGCAAATTGCAGAGCTTGCCGTGCAAAATAGTCAGTTAAACCAAGCAAAAGCGCAACAAGAGCGTCAAAAGGCTGTTGCTCAACAACAAAATTATGTTCAACAGCCTGCACCACAACAGCAACAGGTAAGAAGACCTGACCCTAAAGCGGAAGAGTGGGCAAGCAAAAATGACTGGTTTGGGCAAGATGAAGCCATGACTTTTGCTGCTTTTGGCATACATAAACGACTTGTCGAAGAAGAAGGGTTTGACCCGCAGACCGATGAGTATTATACTGAGTTAGATCGACGAATTAACGATAAGTTTAATTTGTCAGCTAAAGATACTGGTAGAAGACCCGTCCAGACTGTTGCCAGTGTCTCAAGAAATTCTGGGCGCAATAGTGGGAAAAAGGTTAGACTCACCCCTAGCCAAGTTGCAATAGCAAAGAAATTGGGTGTGCCGCTAGAAGAATATGCGAAATACGTGAAGGAGTGAAATTATGAGCATTGAAAATATAGATCAACCAATTAAGAGAACTTCTCGCGCAAATGAAACTAGGGAGAAGACGGCTAAACGCAAGCCGTGGGCTCCACCCTCCATGTTAGACGCTCCACCTGCACCTGACGGGTGGAACGCAAACAATAGTCCTGAGAATCGACGATGCCTTGGAGTATTTGGTGTTGGGGGATTGATGCTTGCTCGCATTCCTGTAGAGACAGCCAAAGAAAGAAGTGAATACTTTTCTTCAAAGAATCACGACCAGATGGAAGCTGTGGATTACGATATGATGCGAGAGAATGCACATTCAACCATGACGATTTCTAAACCAGATCGTCAATCTCGTGTAACCTTCGGTGGTCCTCCAAGAAATAAAGGCTAGGACTACCCCAATATAGGAAGATAAATTCAAATGGCAAATCAAGAAACAGCCTTCGGTCTTCGTCCTATTGGGCTTGTTGGTAATGCAGCCAATACTACTGGGGTAACTCAGTATGAGATTGCATCCGACAATACTAACGCTTTGTTCAATGGTGCTATTGTAGTGCCTACCGCAGCAGGGGTAATTGATCAAGCAGGTGCTACCAGTGGTGGTACAACGCAAGCGTTAGGTGTTCTTATGGGCGTAGAATACGTAGATAGTTCAACCAAAAAAGTAGTTTTTAATAATTACTGGCCGGGTTCAAATAATGTGAGTGTGGATACAAACTTTCCTGTAAAAGCACTTGTAGCTGACAATCCGAATCAACTATTTAAAGTTGCTTCAGATGCAAGCCTTACAGACCGTGCAACTGCGTTAACAGCCGTTTTTGCTAACGCTTCATTAGGCACCTCTGCTCGTACAGGTTCAACCAGTACAGGTAGAGCTAATGGCGCACTAAGTGTAAGTTCTATTGCAGTAACAGCCACATTACCGTTGAGGATTGTAGGAATAATGGACGACGAAGCTAATAGTGATTTCACTGCAGCAGGTATACCGCTCATTGTTCGACTCAATGCTCACTTCAATGCACCAACAAGTAGGTTTGATTCGCAGACAACTGCGACATCAACCGGAATATAAGGAGGGATTAGACTATGGCTATATCTCGCGCACAATTAGCGAAAGAGCTTGAACCCGGCCTTAATGCCTTGTTTGGGCTTGAGTATGATCGTTATGAAAACGAACACGCTGAAATCTTTGAAGAGGAGACATCAGACAGAGCTTTTGAAGAAGAAGTAATGTTAGGTGGTTTCTCAACTGCACCTGTTAAGTCAGAGGGTGGAGCAATTAGTTTTGACGATGCACAAGAAACCTACACAGCTAGGTATACGCATGAAACTATTGCTTTAGCATTTTCTATAACTGAGGAGGCTATTGAAGATAATCTTTACGATAGACTAGCTTCACGTTATACAAAGGCTCTAGCACGTTCTATGGCTCAGACTAAGCAGATCAAAGCAGCAGCAATACTTAATAATGCTTTTACTGCAGGTTCAAGCGCAATAGGGGACGGAGTAGCTCTATGTTCTGCTTCACACCCATCTTTATCAGGAACTCAAACCAATATCTTAGCTACAGCAGCTGACCTCAATGAGACTTCTCTTGAGCAGATGTTGATTGATATTGCAGGATTTACTGATGAGAGAGGACTTAAAATTGCAGTCAGAGGAACTAAGTTAATTATTCCAAAAGAATTGCAGTTTATTGCAGAAAGAGTAATGAACTCAAACCTCCGTTCAGGAACAGCGGATAACGACATTAATGCCAACAGAAGCATGGGTATGCTTCCTGAAGGTGCAGTCGTTAACCATTTCTTAACGGACACTGATGCCTTTTTTATCAAAACTGACGCTCCAAATGGTTTTAAGATGTTCAATAGGGCACCTATAAAGACAGCTATGGAAGGTGATTTTGATACAGGAAACATGAGATTTAAAGCTCGTGAAAGATACTCTTTCGGTGTTTCTGACTGGCGTTGTGTTTTCGGTACACCGGGAGCTTAACTCTAAATTAAGTAAAATAATGAAAGGCGACACTTGTCGCCTTTTGTTTTTTCTAGTATAGTAATCATATTAACTTCTGACAATCGCATGGTGCGATTGACATAGCCAAGACAGGAGATGATATTATGGCTGTACATTTTACCGGACCAATACTTTTCGCAGGAAAAGACGGTCAAAGAAAGTGGTTTGAAAACCTCCCTATAGACAAAAACCCTGATTATCTAGTTTACATGGATGATTTTACAGGTGTTGCTTTAGACAGTACAAACGACTGGACAGTTGTTAAAGATTCCAGTGCCTCCGCAGCCATCGCTGCTGATGTTGTAAACGGAGCGGTCACATTAAGCTCTCAAGCAACAACAGATAATGATGGTGCTTCTATTCAAGGCAATGAAATCTTTGCAGTATCTTCAGGAAGAGACATTTGGTTTGAAACTAAAATAACTCCGACTGATGCAGAAGGTGATGCAATGGATATTTGTATAGGTTTAACAGTAAACTTTGCAACTAATCCAGAAGCAATGCTAACAGCAGCTGATCGAATTGTTTTTCAAGTAGACGATGGTGATAGCAATATTGATTGTGTAACTGAAAAAGACGGCACTGCAACAACAACAGATTCTGGTGTTGATATTGCAAGTGGCACTGCAGTTACACTTGGTTTTCATGTTAAAGGAACAGGAAGTGTAGAGTTTTTTGTAAATAGAAACTTAGTAGCTACACATACTGCTAACATTCCAGATGATGAAAACTTAGCTCTTGGAGCAATGGAACTTTCAGGTTCTGCAACAGGAACTAAATCAATGAACATTGACTATATGTTTGCTGCACAAGACAGATAATGGAGGGTTAGATGGCTGAAAGAAAAAGAGCCAGAACTAAAGCGGGAAAATTCATTCCTGATGATCCAAATACACCTGAGAACGAAGCTTGGGTCACTACTAAATCTAACTCCAAAAAAGCACTCCCCCCAAAGGGGAGTGCCGAATATAAAGCCATGCTTTTGCGTGGTGAGATAAAGGAGTAATCAATGGCTGATGCAGTTACCTCACAAACAATAATTGATGGACCTAAAACAGTTGTAATGAAGTTTACCAACATATCTGATGGATCTGGTGAATCTGCTGTTAAAAAGGTTGATGTTAGTGCTTTAAACGCTAGTGCAGATGGAGATGCTTGTACAGGCGTTGTCATTGAAAAAATGTGGTGGCAGTGTATTGGTATGAAAGTACAAATACTTTTTGACGCTGATACAGACGTTTTTTGTATAGAATTAGGTGAAAATCAGAGTGGTCATCACGATTATTCAAGCTTTGGTGGATTAACAAATAACGCGGGAACAGGAGTTACTGGAGACATATTGTTTACTACTGTAGGTCACAGCAGTGCAGACACTTATACTGTAATTCTTTACTTGCGTAAAAAATATGGCTAGAATTATTGAGTTTTTCTCCAATTCCCACCCTTGTCAAAAAAGGGTGGGAAATATTTCTGTATTATTATACTTATTAAGCAAGAAGGAGGTGGAGATGTTAATATCCAGAAGTAAAATGCCAAAAGGTTTAAGCTATTTTAGAAAAGGAGGTGAAGCTTCAAAAAAATCAAAAGGCAGTAAAATCTGTCCTGAGGGTAAGGCATGGGCGCAAAGAACTTTTGATACTTATCCATCCGCCTACGCAAATTTAGCAGCCTCAAAATATTGTAAAGATCCGAACTATGCAAAAAAAGCTAAGGGTGGTAAGAGAAAAGGTAGATAATGTCAAAGGATCCTAAAATAGGCACGGGTAGAAAACCTAAAAACACAGGGCGAAGGTTATATACTGATGAAAACCCTAAAGACACGGTAAGTATTAAGTATGCTACTGTAAAAGATGCAGAGGATACTGTAAAAAAAGTTAAAAGAATTAAGAAACCTTTTGCTAGAAAGATACAAATTTTGACAGTTTTGGAACAAAGAGCTAAAGTAGCGGGTAAAAAACAACAAGCATTAATTGCAAAAAGGGCAAAAGAGTTCCTTAGGAATAAGGAGAAGAGAGTTGGGTGAGTTAAAAGAATGGTTAAAACAAGATTGGGTGAGGATAGGTACAGATGGCAAAATCAAAGGTAAATGCGGTACTTCAAAGGATAAAAAGAATCCTGACAGGTGTCTTCCAAGGGCTAAAGCTCAAAGTCTTTCGCAAAAAGAAAGAGCCTCTACCGCTCGTAAAAAAAAGAAAGAAGGTAAAAAGGGGAAGACCGTCGTTAAAAACACCAAACAAGCGCAAGTAAAGTTTGCTGCATACGGTGGTGAAATAGCGGTTACTAAAGCAAAAAGACCCTACACAGGTAAAAAAAAGGACGGTGTGGTTGCTAGAGGATGTGGTGCCATACTAGCTGATAGAAGAAAGCATACGAAAGGGTCTGTAAGCACATGAGCAGTGAGTATCTTGAAGAAATTAAGGCTTGGTCCAAACACACGCTTGAAAAACCTTTAGACTATTTTAATGGTCTTCCACCTTGCCCGTATGCTGAAAAAGCTTGGGAAGATAATCGTGTGGATTGCCTAATTAAAGACACGGACAACAAACAAGTTTTATACACAACTGTTTCCCAGTTCCCTAATCATTTAGACATAGTTCTAATAATAGATAAAAAGTATGAGCTTGAAGCAAAAAAGTTTCACGAATACTTAGATTCAATGAATGTTGCTATATCAGATGGTATGTTTATAGATAAGGATATTTGGGTAATGGGGTTTCATCCAGACGATGAAGCTAGTGGATATGTAGAGGATAATAATTTTACTGCTTTGGTTGAAGAGGAGTATGCAATTATCTTTGTACAAAGATTAACAAAACTTTATGAATCTGCAGACAAACTTAAAAAAAGAGGTTATTATAAAAATTACAGCAAAGACTATAATACTAATGAAATTTTTAAATTAAGAGAAACTTTGTATAGGAGACTTAAAAATGGCAATGCATAAGAAAAAACCTGTAAAAAAAATGGGTGGTGGAATGATAAAAAAAAATGGTATGACTAAGGCCATGCGTGGCGGTGGTATGGTTAAGAAAATGCGTGGCGGTGGCATGGTTAAGAAGATGCGCGGTGGTGGCATGGTTAAGAAAAAGTAATCAGGAGTAAGTAACATGGCAGGATCCAGAGTTAATATAGGAAACGCAGGTTTCAAAAAAATGAAATCTAAGGGTGGCACTATAAAGATGAAATCCAAGGGCGGTATGATTAAAAAAAATAAGCCCATGATGATGTCTAAAGGTGGCATGATTAAGAAAAACAACAAACCTAAAATGATGTCTAAGGGTGGCATGATTAAGAATAATAAGCCTAAAATGATGTCTAAGGGTGGTACCGTTAAAAAAGATAAAATTAAAATGATGTCTAAAGGTGGTACGGTTAAAAAAATGAAAAAATAGAAAGGATCCATGGCTTACTTACAAAGTAATATTCCGCATTTTAAATGTTGGGTGCGTAGGGAATATACTCACAACCACGAAAAATATCATGGTGAATTTTTACACGCTATGGCTGTGGCCGTCACAACAATGCCGTGCAGATCTTTAAGCTTTCAAGTAATATTTACGGGCTTGGAAGAAGGCTCTGAAGAAAATGTGCATGGTGGAGCTATGTGGGCAAGAATGCCTATAACAGCTTTGGTGGGTGATTTTGACTTTGAGGGTTGGCCTGAACCTATGCCTACATATCTAGCACAACCTTGGGACTGTGCCTCACATCATCACGCAGTGTATCAAATAAATAGGGCACAACCTTGTCCTTGGATTGCTAAGATCGGAATTGATTTTTTTCCTGCTAAATACTTGTTTACTGTGGAC
>LULQ01000600.1_pt1 | contig 11936 bp, 16 predicted proteins | sample 728091 | NCBI WGS metagenome assembly LULQ01 (sample SAMN03860285, study PRJNA289734) | marine metagenome | biome: seawater column; feature: ocean; material: water; isolation source: Red Sea water column Station 149 - depth 10m | place: Saudi Arabia: Red Sea | collected 2011-10-15 | depth 10 m
CATCAGCATTAGATAATTCAGATCAAATTGTAAAAACAGAGGAATGAAAATGGATCTTAAAGAAAAAGTAATTGCTGAAATAAAAAAAATTTATGATCCTGAGATACCTGTTAATATATATGAATTAGGATTGATATACGATATTATCGTTAATAATTCTGAAGTTAAGGTTAAAATGACTTTAACCACACCAAATTGTCCAGTAGCTGAAAGTTTGCCTAAAGAAGTTAAAGACAGTATATTAGAAATTAAAGAAGTTTCAAAAGTAGATCTTGATTTAGTCTGGGAACCACCATGGGACAAATCAATGATGTCTGAAGCTGCAAAACTTGAACTAAATTTATGACAAAACAAATTATAACATTAAGCGATAACGCAGCTCAAAGAATAAAAGAAATTATGTCTAATGCTGAAAAAGACTCTTTAGGAGTTAGAGTTGGAGTTAAGTCAGGTGGATGCGCAGGGATGTCTTATGTTATGGAGTACACAAAAGAGGCAAACCCAAATGACGAAGTAGTAGAAGATAAGGGTGTGAAAGTCTTCATAGACTCTGCAGCGGTAATGTATTTACTTGGAACAGAAATGGATTTTAAAAAAGAAAAATTTTCTTCACAATTTGTATTCAATAACCCGAATGAAACAGAAAGATGTGGATGCGGAGAATCCTTTAAAATATAGTATTTAATATACGCATATCAGCATTGCGTTTATTGCATATCTATGATAGAATCATTGATATGAACACTTTTGAGCATAAAAACCTAATTAACTCTGAAGTTAAAACTCAAAAAAGAAAATCTTTATTCAGAAGTTTAATTAAACCAGTAGAAGCGGGCGCACATGGCACCCTCAACTACGTGGTTAAAAAAGGTTTAGGAAAAAATAAAATAGCTAAAAAATAAAAAAGCTATTTAACAACTATAGTACATATCAAACTCAATAGGATGAGGTGTATGTTCAAAGTTGTGTATCTCCTCAAATTTAAGAGCAATATAAGCATCAATTTGATCGTCAGTAAATACTCCACCTTGAGTTAAAAACTTTCTATCTTTATCTAAACTTTCCATTGCTTCTCTTAATGATCCGCAAACAGTTGGAACTTTTTTAACTTCCTTCTCTGATAAAGCGTAAAGATCTTTATCAAAGGATTTGCCTGGATCAATTTTATTTTTGATACCGTCAATTCCAGCCATTAACATAGATGCAAATGTTAAATATGGATTACCAGATGCATCTGGGAATCTAATTTCACATCTTGCTCCTTTTTTGCTTAGAGTTATAGGAATTCTACAAGATGCTGATCTATTTCTTGCTGAATAAGCAAGTAATACCGGAGCTTCAAAACCTGGAATTAATCTTTTGTAACTATTTGTTGTAGCATTTGAAAATGCATTAATCGCCTTAGCATGTTTAAGTATTCCACCAATATAATAAAGCGCAGTTTGTGACAAACCTGAATATTTATTTCCAGAAAAAACTGGAGTTTTTCCTTTCCAAACTGATTGGTGAACGTGCATTCCTGATCCATTATCACCTTTTACAGGTTTAGGCATAAACGTAGCAGTTTTACCAAATGAATGTGAAACCATTTGAACTACATATTTGTATAATTGAACATTATCTGCTTGATCAACTAATGTACCAAAAAGCATTCCAAGTTCGTGCTGACTTGGAGCAACTTCATGGTGATGTTTTTCAACTGTGATACCTACGTCTCTTAAACCTTTTAGGTATTCACCTCTTATATCCTGAGCACTATCTACTGGAGGGACTGGAAAATATCCACCTTTAACTCCAGGTCTATGACCCATATTTCCATTATCATAACTTTTTCCAGAATTATATGGTCCCTCTGTACTATCTATCGAAAAACTTGTTTCGTTCATATCGTTTTTGATTTTTACATCATCAAAAACAAAAAATTCTGGCTCTGGACCAAAGTAAGCTTCATTCATATCATTTTTTATTTTTACATCATCAAAAACAAAAAATTCTGGTTCAGGACCAAAGTAAGCTTTATCACCTATACCAGTCTTCTTTAAATAAGCTTCAGCTTTCTTCGCTATCCCTCTTGGATCTCTTTCATAAGGATTTCTTTTAATTGCATCTAAAATATCGCAAAATAAAACAAGAGTATTATGAGATGTAAATGGATCAACGATTTGTCTGTTTAAATCTGGCTTTAATATCATGTCAGATTCATTTATTGCTTTCCATCCAGCAATAGATGATCCATCAAAAAATACACCATCTGTTAACATGTCCCCATCAACTACTGATGCATCCATAGTTAAGTGCTGTAATTTACCTCTTGGGTCTGTAAATCTTAAATCGACAAACTCAATTTGCTTGTCTTTCATCATTTTTAGAACTTTGCTTGCGCTCATATTATCTCCTGTAGAATTAAATATCTGGGTTAATTACCAATATTGTTATAATAAAGAATACATATAATGAGGATATCACCTATGCAATTTAAACATATAATTTTGCTAATAATTTCAGTGCTTTTTAATCAATCATAAGTTGAATATGACTTTATTAAATAAAGAACCAGTTAAAAGAGCTGAGAAGTGTCTTAAAGAGTTTGACGAAAATCTATCAGTTGTTGAATTACAAAACTCAGCAAAAACAGCATTGGATGCAGCAAATTCATTAAATTGTGAAGTAGGAGCAATTGTTAAAAGTCTGCTTATTAAGATAGAAAATGATTTTTTACTTTGTTTAGTTTCTGGTGACAAAAGATGTTCGTTAAATAAATTAAAAAAAATTTCTGAAAAAAAAAATGTAAGAATGGCTTCTGCTGACGAGGTTAAATCTCAAACAGGATATACAATTGGAGGTGTATCTCCTGTAGGTCATATAAATAAAATTCAAATATTTATAGATAATTCTTTAAGTAGGTTCACAGATATTTTTGCTGCAGCTGGACATCCTAATGTAATTTTTAAGATCAATTATGAAAAATTAATTCAAATTACAAAAGGTGATGTGAAAGATATTACAGAATGAAGCAAGCTAATTTAACAGATTATATTTTATTAACATTATTATCAATAATTTGGGCATCTGCTTTTTTTAATATAAAAATTGCAACAGAATCTTTCGGTCCAATGACAATTGCTTTTTTGAGAGTATTTTTTGGATCTATACCAGTATTAATTTTATGTTTTTATAAAAAAATAGTAATTGAAGCATTTTCAAAAGATTGGCATTGGTTCATGTTAATAGGACTAATCAATTTAGTTATACCATTCTTTTTAATTGCTTATGGAGTAAAATCTGTGCAAAGTAATTTGGCTGCAATTTTGATGTCCACTACTCCTTTGAGTTCTACCATATTAGGTCACTTTTATACAAAAAATGAAAAATTTAATTTTGCCAAAACTATAGGAATATTAATAGGATTTGCAGGAATTGTTTATTTATTTTCTGATAATATTTTAATCGATGAAAATAATTTTCTTTCAGCAATATTAATTTTAGTAGGATCAACATGTTATGTAATAGGTGGAGTTTTAACACTTAAAATTAGTAAGAAAAAAAATGAAAACGTTACTGGATCAATATTAATTTGGGCAACTCTGATTTTATTTCCTTTGATGTGTTTATTAGAAACTCCTTGGGAAAATACTCCATCATTAAATTCAACTATGTCAGTAATTTATCTTGGTATAGTACCAACAGGAGTTGCGTGGCTTTTAAGGTTTAAAATTTTGAAAAAGAATGGTTTAATTTTTCAATCTCAAGTCTCATACTTAATTCCAATCTTTGGAATTATTTTAGGCTATATATTTTTAAGTGAATTAATAACTTACAAGGTATTAATATCTTTATTGGCTGTAGTTGTAGGAATTTATTTTGTTAGAAAAGCAGATACAAAAATTATTATTTAAATGAAGATATAGAGCTAATATGCTCTGGTTTTGTCTCACAACATCCACCTAAAATTGTTGCCCCACCTTCTATAAATTTTTTTGATAGATTATAAAATTCATTTGCATCAAAATTATCTCTTTTTCCTAAAGATTGATTAGGATTTACTCCAATTTCATGAGGTTTTGCTGTATTAAATGTCTGTATTGGGCCTGGTTCATCAACTCCCCACAAATTTATTTTAAATCCAAATGGTACTTCACAATTTAAAAATTTATCTAATACGGACAGAGATATTTCTGGAGAAATACATGCACAAACTACACCAAGTGTATTTTCATCTTGAATAATTTCAAGTAATTGCTCAATTTTTTCTTCTGAGGGTAGGTCACCATTTTTTTTTAAATGTATTCCAATTAAAACTTTTTTGTTTAATTTTTTAGATATATTAAGAGCGGCTTTAACTTCATTAGTGCTGCTAATAACATCTAAGTATAAAAAATCAGTAAATTCACTTAAAATATCAGCTTGTTCAAACATATCTTCCTCTATTAATTTGATATCGCGATCATCAGTTATATAAGTGTCTCTTTGGCTTGGAATTGATCCAGCTACTAATATATTTTTCTTTGATAAATCTTTAGCTTTGATTGCAAGTTTACATGCAATTTCGTTTAATTTTTTGAATTCATCACCAACTTTATTTTCTATTAATCTAAATTTTCTACAACTAAAGGTGTTAGTAACAATAACATCTGAGCCTGCGTTGATATATGATAGATGAGTATCAACTAACATTTGATGATATTTTTCATCTAATAAAGCGCTAGCAGACCATAAAGTCCCCATAGATACCATTCCTTTTTCAAGTAATAATTGACCCATACCACCATCTAAAATTCTTATTTTTTTAAAAAAACTGTTATCCATTTTTTTTATCTCTTGTAGCTATAAATACTCCAACGGTTGTTATTAAAAAACCAATTATGTCAGTAAATGTTAATTGTTCATTTAAAAATATCCATGCCATCACTGCTGAAGTAGGAGGTACTAAAAAAAATAAAGTAGTAGTTTTGCCCACAGTACCCCTTTTGATTAAAAACATAAGAATAGTAAAAGCTCCAAATGAAACTAATATAATTTGGTGAGACATACCTAATATAAAACTAGTTGTAAAATTTATGTAAGCATTTTCAAATATAAACATTAACAATAGATTAAAAAGGCAACCACCAATTGCTTGATATGCGTTATTAACTGACAAAGCTAAATTTCCACTCAATTTTTTTTGCCACAATGTTCCAGCCGTTATTGCAAATAAAGCTAATACTGTAGCTAACAATCCTAAAGGAGGAATTTCTTTTCCAAAATCAATACCTAAGACAGTGACAGAACCAATGAAACCTAAACTGATACCTACCCACTGTTTCCAAGATATTTTTTCTCCAAAAATTGGACCAGATAAAATATTTGTTAAAATTGGTTGAAGTGTAACTATTAAAGCTACAATTGCAGCTGGCATCCCAATTGAAAATGCATACCAACATCCACCTAAATAAATCCCATGAAATAAAATACCTGTTGAAAGACTTTCAATAATATTTTTTAATTTTCCAAAAATTTTATCATTACTGAAATAAGCAAATACGAGAAAACCAATTGTTACAATCCCAAATCTAAATGCTAAAGCTGCAAATGGAGAAGCGTTTTGAACAATTTCTTTCCCAGATATGAATGCCGATGACCATAATAATATAAAGAGCAAAGGAAATGATTTTGTCATGGTAAAGATATATGGCGTAATATCTAATTTTTGTTGTGAATTCTATCCATTTCTTGAAGTTCGACTTCAAGTTTGTCTAATTCTTCACCACCAGCCATCATACTAAGAAGCTTTTCTCTAGAAATATCTTTTTTTTGGAATGTTCCCATGCTTTTTCCTCGGTTAAGTACAGTGAAACTATTACCAACAGGGTAAGCATGATGTACATTATGAGTAATTAAAATTACAGCCAATCCCTCAGACGCAGCCTTTACAATATATTTTAATACCATTGATGCTTGATGAACTCCTAAAGCAGAAGTTGGTTCATCTAAAACTAAAACTTTTGCTCCAAAATATATAGCTCGTGATATTGCTAGGCATTGTCTTTCACCACCGGACATAGTTCCAACTGCCTGAGATGGATCTCTAACATCGATACCTATCTGTCCCATTCTATCTGCTGCTATCTTATTTGCTTTCTCCACATCAAAAGTTTTAAGGAAAGGAATACCTTTTTGAGGCTCTCTTCCCATAAAAAAATTTCTAGTAACACTCATTAAAGGAACTAATGCTAAATCTTGATAAACTGTTCCTATACCAATATCTAAAGCATCTTTAGGTGAGTCAAAAACAATTTTATTATCTTCAAATATAATTTCTCCTTCATCAGGCTTATGAACACCTGCTAAAGTTTTAATTAAAGTCGACTTTCCTGCTCCATTATCTCCAAGTAAGCACATGATCTCACCTTTTTTTAATCTCATAGTGACATCTTTAAGCGCTATTACCTTCCCAAAAAACTTACTAATATTATTAAATTGAACGAGATAGTCTGACATTATTTACTCTCAGTCACTTTCTTTCTGATATAGTTATTAAACACTACAGCTATCAACATCATTGCTCCTAAGAAAACTTTAAACCAATCAGTGTCAACATCTGTATAAAATATTCCCATAGATACAGTGCCAAATATAATTGCACCAAAAGCAGCACCTATTGCAGATCCATACCCTCCAGTTAAGAGACACCCACCAACAACAGCAGCTGCAATAGCTTCTAGTTCTTTTAAAGTACCTCTCATAGTATCTGCAGAACCCGCATCTAATACTTGAATACAAGCAAAAATAGTAGAAGCGACTGCCGTACCAATAAATAGACTTATTTTTACCCTTCCAACAGGCACGCCGACATTTGTTGCTCCAACCTTATCGCCTCCAGATGCGAAGATCCAATTACCGTATCTTGTTTTCATCAATATCCATGTTGCAAACAATGTTAATGCAATAAACCAAATAACTGATGGAGGTATTCCAGTTGCAAGAGGAGTTCCATCAGTTCTTAGTTCAATTAATTTTAATGATCCCAACCAAGTAAAAAGCCATTTAAAAGTATCTGTAGCAAATAACCAAGCTAATGGATCATCTTCAATTAATACTCTTAGTCCTGGAACTTGAGTTCTACCAGTAATCAATCTTGTTATTGCTAATGTCAAACCTCTTAAAATAAAAAGCATTGCAAGTGTTACAATAAAAGATGGCAAACCAGTTTTGACAACCATTATGCCATTAAAGTATCCAACCAATACTGCCATAGCGAAAGCAAAAACTATACTCATCCATAAAGGCCAACCCCAGTAAATCGCAGGAATTGCAATACAAATTCCAGCAAAGCCAATCATTGATCCAATTGACAAATCAAATTCACCGCCAATCATTAACATCGCTGCTGCTATTGCTATAATTCCTAAATTAGCTGAAACATCGAGGAAATTAAGCATTCCATAGGCGCTAAACATACCAGTATCGCCAGCTACGATTCCAAAAAATATAAATACAAGTATTGAGCCACCTAATGCACCTAACTCAGGCCTATTCAATAAAACTCTTAGTGGTGATATTTTTTTTAGACGCTCGTCTTCATTAAGACTACTTTTTGATGAAATACTTTTTGATTTTAATGACATTTAAATTTTGAAAAAAGGCCTGACTATAAAATTTAGTCAGGCCTTAAATATAGATTTTATCTATAACCTTGAGCTGCCCATTTAATTACTTTAGCAGCATTATCAGGAGTAACAAATCCAGGTCCAGTCATAACTACACCAGCAGGCATTGTTCCCCATCTCATGTACTGAGCAAAAATAGCTATAGGCAAATAACCTTGTAGATATTGTTGTTGGTCAATTAAAAACTCTACTTTACCTGCAGCAGCAGCTTTTAACATGTTAGGTGACATATCAAATGTTCCTAATTTAACATTTCCAACTTTACCAGCAGCTTCTAAAGCTTTTAGTGCTGCTTCACCAGATAAACCAGCTCCTAAAGTTAGAATAGTGTCATATCCACCACCTAATTTTGCAGCAACAGCTTTTTGAATTTCAGTTGGGTCATTTGATGTTCCAAGAATATCAACAGATCCACCAAAACCTTTTTTGAAACCTGCACATCTTCTATCAAGCGCTACGTTTCCAACTTCGTGGTTAACGCATAAAGCTTTTTTTCCTCCAGCAGCTTTCATTTTTTGTCCGCCACCAACGCCAGCTTCAAATTCAGTTTGACCTACGTGTGCACTAATTCCTAATGATGCATAGTCATCCGAACCAGAGTTCATAGAAACTACTGGTATACCAGCAGCTATTGCTGCTTTAACAGATTTTCCTAATGCAGCTGCATCAGGTAAAGTAATTACAATACCTTTTGGTTTTTGTGATACAGCGTTATCAATTAGTTTTGCCATTTCAACCATGTCAAAAGTTCCAGGCGCAGTGTATTTGCAAGATACTCCCATATCTTTACAAGCAGCATCAACTCCATTTTTAGCTACCGACCAAAAAGGGTCATTAGCTTGTCCATGTGAAACAACAATTATATCAGTTGCTAATGCTGATACAGACATCATTGCCCATGCAGCAACAGCTAATATAAAGTTCTTTATTGTTTTCATTTTTAATTTCCTCTCTTAAATAAAAGTTAACTTTTAAACATTAAAGCTAACATAAATTTATTTAGATTGTAAAGAAGCAGGTTGTATTCAACCTAAAGTTGATTTTCAGAAATAATCATTCCTTTACTTCCAAAGAGCTCTACTCTTTGATCATATCCAAAACTACAATGTCTCGAATTACTTATAATACATTGAACACCATTTTTTGTTTTCAAAATTGCCGTAGCAAGCTCGAAATCTTTAAGTTTATTGAAGTATTTATTAGAAATATTGCTTCCAGTAGCAAATATAGAAACAAATTCATCTTTACCCGCATAATATCTTGCTAGATCGAAATCATGGATCATCATATCTTTAAAAATACCACCTGAGGCTTTTAAATAATTTATAGATGGAGCAGCTGGATCTCTGCTAGTAATAATGATTTTCTCTAGCTTTCCTATCTTGCCTTTTATTAAATTATTTTTTAGAGAACTATGACCTGGATCATATCTTCTGTTAAATCCAATTTGAATTTTATGATTAAATTTATTTATTTTTTTTTCGTAATTTTGAATTTTTTTTAAATTTAAATCTAAAGGTTTTTCACAAAATACTGTTTTGTTACTTTTTATACTTTCATATATAAATTTAAGATGAGTTGATGTAGTGGAAGAGATAAAAATACAATCAATTTTTTTATCTTTATATGCTATTTGAGGATTTTCAATATTTTGACAATTTAGATTTTTTGAAACTTTTTTTGCAAGTTTCTTATTAACATCGAAAATATATTTAAGATTAAAATTTTTATTATTTATTAAATTATTTGCATGCATTAGTCCTATTCTTCCCAAACCGAATAATGCTACGTTAATTAAATTTTTACCCATTGTTTTTTTAATGATGATTTCTTACATGCATCAATGAATTTAGCAGTCTCCAAACCCTCTTCTTCGTTAGGAAAATAAAATCTTTTTTTTGTATTTGTTTTTAAATATTCAGCAAATTCCTTATATATATTTGCAAAAGCATCTAAATATCCTTCAGGGTGACCAAATTTTACTCTAGAAAATTTTTTTGAAAAATTTGCCTTTGTATAACCTCTTTCTAAAAACTTTACTGCTCCTTTGCTTGGATTAAATTTTAGATAATTTGGATCATTTTGAACCCATTCTAAACTTCCTTTAGACCCATATACTCTAATTCTTAAACCATAAACACCACCTTTAGCTGTTACACATGTCCATACAATTCCTTTAGCACCATTATTAAAATTAACAAAAACTTGTGCGTTATTATCCATATTAACGTCCTTCGAATATTTACTTACATCGGCTATCAGTTTTTCTCCTTTAAGGCCTGTAATATAAATTGCTAGATGATATGCGTGTGATCCTATTTCATTGAGAACTGCTGATACACCAACAATTTTTTTATCAACTTTCCATTTAAAAACCTTTTTTGAATTTGTTTTTGAAATTTTATTACCATCTGTCCAATCCTGAATATATTCAACATTGATATATTCAACTTTTCCAATTTTTCCTTTTTCCACTAAATTTTTTGCCTCTCTTACCATTGGATAAGATGAATAGTTGTGAGTCAGTGCATATTTAATTTTTTTGTTATTTTTTATCGCTTTATATAGTTTTTTTCCCTGCTCAAGATTTCCAGCAAATGGTTTGTCTGAAATTACATGTATATTTTTTTTTATAAAATTCTCTGCAATAATTTGATGACTTGATGGTGGAGTCATTATTGCTACAACATTAATACCATCTTTTCTTTTCGCTTCTTTTTCAGACATCTCCTTGTAATTTGAATAACATCTAGATTTATCTAAACCTATACTTTGTCCAAATTTCCTAGATTTATCAACACTTCTAGAAAATACCCCTGCAACGATTTCGTATTTGTCATCATATCTAGATGAAATCCTATGAACATGCCCGATCCAAGATCCAGGTCCTCCTCCAACAATTCCAAGTTTAAATTTTTTAGGTTTAATTTTTTGAAGCATCTAATATCATAACAAAACTATTATTTATGTCAGTAAAATTAGGTATAGCCCCAATAGCTTGGAGCAATGATGACATGCCTGAGCTTGGTGGTGATACTCCGCTTGAACAATGTCTTTCNNCTAAAAAATATTATAAAAAAATTTCAGAAATGGGAAAATATCTAGAGGATCAAGACATGCCTCTTGCTTACCATCATCATATGGGAACTTGTATTGAAAGTGAGGAAGATACAAGAAGATTATTAGAAAACACAGATGGTAGTGTCAAACTAACTTTAGATACTGGACATATGTTATTTGCAAAAGGGGATAGTTTGAAAATTTATAAAGAATTTAAAGAAAGAATAATTCATATACATTGCAAAGATATGAGAAAAAATGTTTTAGATAATTCGTTAAATCACGATTATAGTTTTAGACAGGCTTTTTTAGAAGGAGCCTTCACTGTTCCAGGTGATGGCTGTATTGATTACAAACCTTTTTTTGACTTGTTAAAAGAACAAAATTATTCTGGATGGTTAGTTGTAGAAGCGGAGCAAGATCCCGCAAAAGCAAATCCTTTTGAATATGCTAAAATTGGATACAAATATCTAATTGAAACTTTAAAAAGTGCAAATTTAGAAATTGAAAATAATTAGCTATCTATATAAAGAAGTTAATTCATTATTACCAGCAGCCACACATGGAGATTTAAAACAAGTACCAACAATCCATTCTGATCCTGGTTCTGCTAGAAAATTTGATGACATTATAAAAATAACACCCATTTCTACTGACTGACCAGCTTTTCCTTCTGCTTTTATTCTCGGGTCAGGGTCTGTTTTAACTTTATTGTCATCTGAAAACGGATTTTCAATCTTAAGATTATCATTTATATGATTAACAACCTTTTCAGCTATCCATTCAGCATTACATGGATCACCCCAAACTGTTATCTTCCCTTCATCATTATTTCCACAATTATTAATTTCGCCATTAATAAAATCGACAACTTTTTTATGATTTTCTTTTACTAAATTTGCACGAGCTTCAACTTCAGGCCTTGTACTCGCTGTCCATATCAACATTCCTACAACATAAACAGCTGATATAATGATAATAAACTCTAACAATCCAAAATTTTTTAATTTTAAGCTCATGAGATTTTTACTATTTTTGACTTTTCCAATTTATTATCAAAAAAATCAATAATATTTTGGACTGTTTCAATACCCATTCTAGACAAACATTCTTCGGTAAATACTGCTGAATGAGGGCTTAAAAATGCTTTCTCATTTTTTAGCAATGGATTATCTAAAGATGGAGGCTCCTTTTCAAAAACATCAAGCCCTGCACCAAAAATTAAAT
>LULQ01000459.1_pt1 | contig 11913 bp, 10 predicted proteins | sample 728091 | NCBI WGS metagenome assembly LULQ01 (sample SAMN03860285, study PRJNA289734) | marine metagenome | biome: seawater column; feature: ocean; material: water; isolation source: Red Sea water column Station 149 - depth 10m | place: Saudi Arabia: Red Sea | collected 2011-10-15 | depth 10 m
TCACGTTCTCCATGATCTTTATCGTAAAAGCTAAAAATATTAAATTTATTATGAGAGAAAATATTTATTGAACTGTCTAATTGATTGATTTCATCTAAATCAATTAAAAATGAAAAAGTTTTATATTTTAAAAAATGTCTTACAGGTTTAAATCTTGTATGAGTTACTTCACCGTTGTAAATGCAGGAATTCATCAAATTTTAAAGTTATTTATCAAATCTATAGATGATTTTAATCCATCTTCATGAAATCCGTAACCAAAATAACTTCCACAAAACCAAGTTCTTTTTTTTCCTTGTATTAATCTTAGATCTTTTTGAAGTGCGGTATTCTTTGAATTCAAATATGGGTGTGTAAAATCAACTTTTTTTATAACAGAATTTTCGTTAATTTTATAAATAGGGTTTAAAGTTAAAAAATAGTCTTTAGATGTATCTAAGTTTTGTAGTCTATTTAACCAATAGGTAATGCATGTCTTTTCTCCATCTGAAACAGAATTCCAACTAGACCAGGCCCTTTTTTTGTGAGGCATTAATCTCTTATCAGTATGTAAATAAGCCTCATTCTTCACGTAATTAAATTTTTCCAATATATTTTTTTCTTGTTCCGTTGGTTTTTCTATCATTCTTAAACTTTGGTCTGCATGGGAAGCTAGAACTACTTGATCATAGTCAACATATTCATTGCCAATAATTACCCTGATATTGTCATCGCTTCTAATTAACTTATCCACTTTATAATTTTTAAAAATTTCTCCACTAATTTTATCTGTTACTTTTTTTACATAAGCTCTACTTCTATTTGAAACTGTGTACCATTGTGGTCTATTTTTAAATTTAAATAAACCATGATTAGTAAAAAAATTTAAAAAAAATTTTAATGGCATTTCCTTTGCCTTATTAAATGGCATCGACCAGATAGCAGCAACCATGGGAATTAAGTGATACTCGATGAAGTATTTTGATAACTTTTTTTTATTAAGAAAATTTCCTAGAGTCTCTTCTTTAATTTCACTTTCAAGTAATTTTGGAGCAGTTTTATAAAATGAAATTATCTCTCTAATCATATATAAAAATTTTAAATTAAGAAGATTTAATTTATTAGCAAAAATACCTCCTAAACCACTTCCGCTATATTCAACATTACTATTCTTAATTGATACAGAAAATGACATGTCGCTTTTTTCATAAGGAACTTTTAATTCATTAAAAAAATTTACTAAATTTGGATAAGTAACCTCATTAAAAACAATAAAGCCTAGATCTACTGGAACAATCTTATCATCTTCTTTTATCTCGTAGGTAAAAGAATGACCTCCAAAGTGATCTTCTTTTTCGTATAGATCAACTTTATATTTTTTTGAGAGAAAATATGCGGAAGATAATCCTGAGATACCTGAGCCGATAACAGCAATTTTCATTAAAAGAGATTAAGCAGCTTCATCTTTATATTCATCCATTGAAGGACATGAACATACTAAATTTCTATCTCCAAAAACGTTATCTACTCTAGCAACTGGTGCCCAATATTTATTGTTTTTTACATACTCAGTGGGAAAAGCCGCTTCCTCTCTTGAGTAAGCATGCTTCCACTCGCTGGAAGCTAATTCGACATAAGTATGAGGTGCGTTTTTCAGCGGATTATCAATTTTGTCAAACTTTGATGACTCCACTAAATTAATTTCTTTTTTAATTTTTATAAGTGCATTACAAAATTTATCAATCTCCTCCAAATTTTCACTTTCAGTCGGCTCAATCATAATTGTACCAGCAACAGGCCATGACATTGTTGGAGCATGGTAGCCAAAGTCAATCAGTCTTTTTGCTAAATCCTCCTCAGAGATTCCTGAACTTGCTTTTATTGGTCGGATATCAATTATACATTCATGTGCAACATTTCCATTTTTACCAGTGTAAAGAACTTTGTAATCTTTGGATAATTTTTTTGAAATGTAATTTGCATTTAAAATTGAAACTTGTGAGGCTTTTTTCAATCCCTCAGCACCCATCATCTTTATATACATCCAGGATATTGGAAGTATGCTTGAACTACCCCAAGGTGCAGCTGATACAGCTCCCATTCCATTCTTAGGGCCTGCCTCTTTAATAATTTCATGTGTTGGTAAAAAATCAGCTAGATGCTTAGCGCAAGCGATTGGGCCCATTCCTGGTCCGCCTCCACCGTGCGGTATGCAAAATGTTTTATGTAAATTAATATGACAAACATCTGGTCCAAATTTCCCTGGTTTTGCAACAAGTGCGTTTAGATTTGCTCCATCCATATAAACTTGTCCGCCGTGCTTATGAATTACTTCACAAATATCCATAATTTTTTCTTCAAATACTCCATGAGTAGAGGGGTAAGTAACCATTAAAGCAGCTAAGTCTTTTGAGTGTTTTTCAGCTTTATTTTTAAGGTCGTCTATGTCCACATTTCCATCGTCGTCACAATTGACTACAACCACTTTCATCCCACACATTTGGGCACTTGCTGGATTAGTTCCATGAGCTGAGTCCGGAATTAGACAAACGTTACGATTTTCTTGTTTATTATTTTTATGGAATTTTCTTATAGTCATTAGACCTGCATACTCTCCTTGAGCCCCAGAGTTAGGCTGTAAAGAAACTGCGTCATATCCAGTAATTTCTTTCAGATCGTTTATTAGATCATTAAAAAGAATCTTATAACCCTCCATTTGATTTGTAGGAACAAAAGGATGTGGAAGTGAAAACTCTTTCCAAGTAATAGGAATTAATTCTGCTGTTGCATTGAGCTTCATTGTACAAGATCCTAAAGCAATCATTGATCTATTAAGTGCAATATCACAATCTTCTAGTTTCTTTAGATATCTTAACATCTCAGTTTCAGAATGGTATTTGTTAAAAACTGGATGAGTTAAGTATTTTGAAGTTCTTAAAAGATTTTTTGGAAGATTATCTAGTTCAACCTTAACGTCTTGTTTAATTACTTTAGTTATTCCAAATATTTTTAACAATAAGTTTACATCATCAAGTTTTTTTGCTTCATCAAACGCAACAGATAAATGATCTTTATCAACTTTTCTAAGGTTTATATTCTCTTTTAGTGCAGCCTCAAAAATAGGATTTGTTTTTTCATTGGTTTTAATCGTAACGGTATCGAAGAAATGATCTGATAGAATTTTATAACCGCTTGCTTTAATATTATCAGCAAAGATTTTTGCTAATTTAGAAGTTCTATTCGCAATTTTAAGTATTCCTTCAGGTCCATGATAAATTGCAAAAGCAGCAGAAATGATAGCCAATAAAGCTTGAGCAGTACAAATATTGCTTGTTGCTTTATCTCTTCGAATGTGTTGCTCCCTAGTTTGTAAAGAAAGCCTGTAAGCTTTTTTTCCGTGTCTATCTTTTGAAACGCCTATTATTCTTCCTGGCATTGATCTTTTAAATTCCTCTTTTGTAGCAAAAAATGCTGCATGAGGCCCACCGTAACCCATTGGGATACCAAATCTTTGAGCACTACCGACAGCAATGTCAGCTCCAAGTTCAGCTGGAGTTTTTAATCTAGCTAAAGCCAATAAGTCACAAACCAAAATAGCTTTTCCGTTTTTTTTGTGAATTTGACTGATGCTTTCACTAGGATCGTTTATCTCACCTAAAGTTCCCGGATAAGATAAAACACCGCAAATTATATCTTCATTAATTTTTGAAAGTTCTTTTTTTTCATCACCAATGATCAATTCTAAACCAAAAGGATTTGTTCTAGTCTTTATGAGATCAATTGTCTGAGGATTACAATTGCTTGAAATAAATATTTTTTTTGAATTAGTCTTATCTAATCTCTGGCTTAATCCTACTGCCTCTGCTGTTGCTGTTGCTTCATCTAACAAAGAAGCATTAGCTATATCCATGCCCGTTAAGTCAATTATTGATTGTTGAAAATTTAAAAGCATTTCAAGACGACCTTGCGCCACTTCAGGTTGGTAAGGTGTATAAGATGTATACCATCCTGGATTTTCTAAAATATTTCTAAGAATTACATTAGGTGTAATAGAATTATAGTATCCCATTCCAATAAAATTTTTAAAGATTTTATTTTTTTTAGATATAGATTTTAATTTTTTTAAAGCATCGTTTTCTGACATTGGCTGATCGATCTTAAGATCATCTTTTAATAAGATTTTTTCTGGCACAGTATTGCTCATTAGATCCTCTAATGATTTGTATCCAACGTATTGCAACATTTTGGACTGATCTTCTTCAGAAGGACCAATATGTCTTTTAATAAATTCTTTTGAATTATCGTCAATCATTTAGCTAGGGTTCTCCTTACAAAATTTATCATATTCGTCTTTTGACATTAGGGAGTCATACTCACCTTTATCTTTTATCTTTAACTTAAAAAACCAGCTGGCACCTTCAGGGTCAGTATTTACGCTTCCGGGATCATCTGCAATGGCTTTATTTCCCTCAGTAATTTCTCCAGAAATAGGAGAATAAACATCACTCGCAGCTTTAGTAGACTCTACAACAGCTGCTTGACCTTCTTTTTCTACAGCTTTACCTGCATCAGGAACCTCCACAAAAACAATGTCACCGAGCATTTCTGTTGCATGCTTAGTTATTCCTACTGTAGCAACGTCTCCATCTAGTGAAACCCATTCATGTTTTTTAGAAAATTTTTTTTCACTCATATTTGTTTCCCCTTATTTAACATAACTTTTTTTATAAAATGGAAGTTCAGAAATCTTACCCCCATATTTTTTTCCTCTTACTTCAAGCTGAATAGATGTACCTACTTCAGAAAATTCTGATTTAACATATCCCATTGCAACTGGAGCGTTCACACTCGGGCCAAAAGTACCGCTAGTAACGAATCCTATTTCATTATTATCTGACGAAAAGATTTTCGTATTTTCTCTAGCTATAACTTTTCCATCTGGCTTTATACCAACTCTAATTTTTTCACTTCCGTTTGCTAATAAATTTTTTATTTTTTCCCATCCATTAAAGCCGCCAACTTCTTTCCTTTTTTTTGCTATAGCCCATTTTAAATTAGCCTCTACTGGATTTATTTTTTCATTTAAATCATGACCATATAAACACAGACCTGCCTCTAATCTTAATGTATCTCTAGCTCCTAAACCTATCGGTTTAACTTCATTTGAAATTAAGTAATCGATAAGCTTTTCAACTTTTGTGTTTGAAATTGAGATTTCAAAACCATCTTCACCTGTATATCCAGATCTTGTTACATATAAATTTTCACCTTCATACTCAAAATTGTTTCCTGTCATAAATTTTAAATTAGCAACGCCTGGAATTAATTTTTCTAAAATCTCTACAGATTTAGGTCCTTGTAACGCTATTAAAGATAAATCGTTGTTTAAAAGATGTTTATGATGTTTTTTTAAAAATTGAGAAATTTGTTTTATATCATTTTCCTTACAAGCTGCGTTTAAGATTATACAAAAACCTTTTTCTGTTCTCGTAATAATTAAATCATCAATTATTCCACCTTCATTATTAAGTAAAAAAGAATATTTTGAATGATTAATTTTCAAATTTTTTAAATCTGCTGGTATAATTTTCTCTAATGACTCTATTAATGTTTCATCCCCTTCTAAAAAAAATTGCCCCATATGTGAGACATCAAAAAATCCAGCGTGTGTTCTTGTAGAAATATGTTCTTTAACAATACCATCTTTATATTGAATAGGCATTTCATAGCCAGCAAACGGAACAAACTTTGCTCCTAAATTTTTATGATAATTGTATAAAGCTGTTTTTTGTACTTCCATAATAACTCTTATCTAACCCCATCTGTCTATGTACCTGAGAGATTTAATCCTTCGGTGAGGCTTTCGCCTGCTTTCCAGAGTTATTACGGTAACGGTCCTTTTGCCTGAGAGTTTCCGGGGTGGTTGCTCCTTCGGCGCCTAAATGGTCTCTCCCGTTACGAAGTGGACTCTCCTCTAAATACAGTAAAAAGTCAAATGCAAATTATTCAAGTCTTGCTATGTTTTTTATCAAAACTCTTCAATATTATTGCCGAAATAATGACTGCGCCACCTATAAATACACTAATTGGAGGAATTTCATTTAAAAATAACCATACCCAAAGAGGCGCACATAAAGTTTCCATCAACATCAAAATTCCAACTGTTGCTGACTCAACTGTTCTTGATCCGATTGTTATACAAATAAAGCTAACTGCTAATTGCGGAACTCCAAGAAGAAAACCCATCCATAGATCATGTTTAGTGAATTCAAAGGACTCTGCTAAGAAAAAACCGTAAATCAAACTAAATATTCCAGAATAAAAAATTGCCGGAACCATATCAACTTTGGTATTTTTTCTAATTATCATTACTAAAATCGCAAAATTTATTGGGATTGCTAACGCCACTATGTTTCCAAATAATGATCCGCCTGAAATAGAGTCTCCAACCATTATAATAATACCACTCATAGCAAGAAGGATTGATATTAAGCCGATTAAAGAAACTTTTTCTTTTAGATAAAAATATCCAAATATTGCCAGAAACATAGTTTGTGTGCTTATAATAAAAACGACATTTGCTACTGTTGTATTGCTCATTGCAACTACAAAAGCAACAAAGCTAAATGATAAAACAAAACCTCCTAATAAACCTGGAAGGCCAGACTCTTTAATAATATTAAAGGTATTTTTTTTATAAGTTACAAAAAGAAAAGCTATTAGAGCTAAAAGGAAAAAAAAAGATCTTAAAAATAATATTTGCCAGATACTTGCCTCTTCAAAAGATCTAATAATAAATCCTCCCCAGCTTAAACAAAAACCGCCAAATAAGAGTAGAATATAACCTGGTATTTTATATAAAAATTGCATTTAGAATTTTTTCAAAATATTTTTAAAATAATATTGTAAAGTCAAAGACCTAAATATCATAAATAATAAAAGAGATAACCAAATACCGTGATTGTCTAGATATTTTGTTAAGAAGATCGAAACTCCAATATAACTCAAAACAGATACTATCATTGCATTTCTAATTTCTTTTGTTTGTGATGCTCCGATAAATATTCCATCTAATTGATAACAAAAACATGCAATTGGTGGAATTATAATTACCCATAAGATATGTTGAAAAGAAATAAATCTTAAAATCTCAATATCAGTAATGATATAAATTATTTCTTTGAAAAAAATTAAATAGATTATTGAGATAATGATAGCAGTGATAAAACTTACCTGAATAGAATTTCTTACAACTTCTAAAAAAGATTTTCGGTTTCTTCTCCCTACAGCGAAACCTATAATTCCTTCAGTCGAAAATGCATAAGCATCTAAGAAGAATGATGATAAAATTATAAATTGCATTAATATTGTATTAACTGCTAAATAATCTTCTCCAATTTTTGAACCAAGATAAGTTACCCATAGAAAAGCAAATGTGAGAAATAAAGTTCTTATAAAAATATCTAAATTTATATTTAAAAGTTTGAGTAATTTAGATCTTACTACTAAATTTTCAAATTTAGGAATTACTTTGAATTTTTGAATAATAAAATTGTAGGTAAATATCGTGAAAATAATTAAGGTTATATAACTTGAAATTAATGTTCCTAGAGCTACACCAAAAACTTTTAAATCATATGTTAAAACTAGTAGAGAACTAAAAATGATATTCAAACTTGATAGAACAATTATTAAAAAACTTGAAATTTTAGTTTTTTGTATACCTAGATAAAAACCCACTAAAACATAAATAATTAATTCTGCAGGAATTGAAAAAATTCTTACATTTAAATAAGTTTTTATTAATACCTCTGTTTCATCAGAGGGAGAAAAAAAATAACTGATTGCAATTTTTAAAGCCGGGAAGAAAATAATTATTATAAATGCTGCAATTAGAGCAAGGGCTATATTTCTTAAAATCGTTTTTACTATCTCTCTATAATCACTTCTACCATAAGCCTGTGCAACTATTCCAACAGTCCCCATTCTTAAAAAACCAAAACTCCAAACAATCATTGTCATAACTGATGTAGCTATACTTGTTGCAGCTAAATACTTGGTCTCACTTAGATTTCCCATCAAGCCTGTATCAACCATTCCTACTAATGGAATAGCCATGTTTGAAAAAAAAACCGGTATGGACAACAAAATTATTTGTTTTTTTGAAAATTTTGATGAGCTTTTGAACAGTTCCATTTTATTCTTTAATATATCTTAATAACCTTATATACATTGATTCTCGAATGTTAGAGCAAGTAATTATCTCAGTACAAATAATCCTCATAGATATAGTTATGGCTGCGGATAACGCGATCATAATAGGTTTAATCGCTGCAGGATTTGCAACAGAAAATAGAAGAAAAATTATAGCATGGGGTGTTGCTGCAGCATTCTTGTTTAGAATTATTTTTGCATCAGGGGCTAATTATTTGTTTGAATTTGCTTGGATAAAGATCCTAGGCGGGGTTTTACTTTTATGGGTTATAAATAATTTAAGACAAGACTTTTTTGGTAAAAATAAAATTAAAACACCACAACTAAAATCTGCTGAGACTAAAAGCTTTAGTGTTGGGGTTTATCAAGTATTAATTGCTGATCTTACATTAAGTTTTGATAATACTATTGCAGTAGTAGCTGCCTCGAAAGGTAATTTTCATTTAATGGTAATAGGTTTGTTGTTATCAGTATTTTTGATCGCAACTCTTGCAAGTTATTTTGCTGATTATATCAAAAAACATATGTGGCTTGGATATTTAGGTTTATTTGTAATTTTAGTAATTTCAATACAATTAATAATTGGAGGACTTGTTAGTTATGAAGTTCTCTCAATTAATGAAAAGTATAAATTTTTATTCTTATAATGTTAGACTTTTGTATTATAGGGTCAGGTGTATCTGGCTCTACAATAGCTTACCTTCTATCAAAAAAGTACTCTGTGCATATTCTTGATAAAGCAAGAGGTCCGGGCGGACGTGCATCAAATAAAAGATTTAAACAAAATTTAAGTTTTGACCATGGGGTTCAATATATTTCTCCAAAATCTAAAGAATTTTTAAAGTTTATAAAAACTCTTTGTAAAAAAAAAGAAGCAAAAATTTGGACTGGAAATCATTTAGATTTTACATTTGAAAAAAAGGAAATTTCAGAAAAATTTATTGGTATGAAAGGCAACAATTTTATTTCTAAATTTTATACCAAAAAAATAAAAAAAAGTTTTCAATCTTCAGTCAAATCAATTTTTAATAATAAATACTTCTGGGAAATAAAACTAGATAATGGTGAATATATTCAAGCTAAGTCGATAATATTAACTTGTCCATTCCCCCAATCAAAAAAAATAGCAGGTAAATATTTAGAAAAAAAAATATCGAATTTAAAGATTAATATGGAACCAAATATTACAACAATGTTAGCTTTTAAAAATCAAAAAGCTGTTCCTGTGAGTAGTATAAAATTTAATGATGATATTTTAACTTGGGCAGCTCATGAAAATAGTAAAAGTAGATTTAACTCTTCAAATTCTCTTTGGACATTGCAGTCCTCTGTTGAGTGGGCTAAAAAAAACATAAATCATTATAAAAAAAGTAATAAAGCAGAAAATACTTTGATTTCAAAATTTTTAAACTTTACAGGGTATAAAAAAAATAAAATTATTTTCAAAAAAACACACGGATGGAAATATTCGTATAATTTAAATGGTTCACCTTTAAAAAGTTATTGGAACAAAAAATTGAGGTTAGGATTGTGCGCAGATTGGTTTATCGGTCCTAAAGTTGAAAATGCTTGGTTAAGTGCTAATGATTTAGCAAAGAAAATCAAATGATTAAAAAATACTTTTACCGTTTTTAATTCTTTTTCTCATTTTAGGTAAAATTTCAACGTTCAGTCCTTTTAAATCTTTAGGTTTTAATTTTCTCAAATTTTGAACGCATTTTAAAAATCTTTGTGACTCTTTTTTTGAAATAATATTATCTGTTAGAACTTTAAATTTATTAATATATTCTTTTCTTCCGAAAGGTCGTTTTCCAGCTGGATGGGCATCTGCAACATTGATCTCTTCTGATATTGTGGAACCATTTTTCATTTTTACAATAACTTTTCCGCCAAAACATTTCTTTTTAGGATCTCTGTTATGATATTTTTTTGTCCATTTCTTATTCTCTTTAGTTACTATTTTTCGCCAAAGTTGAACTGTACTTTTTCGTCTAGCTCTTTGTGGTGTGTAAGACTTTATATGATGCCAAGCTCCATCCTCTAAAGCTACAGCAAATATATACATTATAGAGTGATCTAAAGTTTCTCTACTTGCATAAGGATCCATTTTTTGAGGATCGTTAGCACCAGTTCCAATTACATAATGTGTATGATGACTTGTTTCTATTGTAATTTTTTTTATGTTATTTAAATTTTTGATTTTCTTATTTAAACTTCTTGCTAAATCAATTAAAGCTTGTGACTGGTACTCAGCAGAATGCTCTTTAGTGTAAGTTTCTAATATTGCTTTTTTTGGCTCATTAATCTTTGGTAAAGGAACAATATATTTTTTTCCAGGGCCTGATAGAACATAAGCTATAACACTATCTTCACCCTCATATATTGGACTGGGAGCACCCTCACCGCTCATACATCTATCAACTGCTTCGACTGCTAACTTGCCAGCATGTGCAGGAGCAAAAGCTTTCTCCTTTTCTTGATTGTCTAGTTGAAATAGTTGTATGCAAAGCTTGTTGAACCGACTGATAGATTGTTTCCGTATTTAATTTTAATAAACTTCCTAAACCTGCTGCAACACTTGGTCCTAAATGTGCTATGTGATCTATTTTATGTTCATGTAAACAAATCCCTTTTACTAAATTAACTTGAACTTCATAACCAGTTAAAATTCCTCTAATAAGATCTAATCCATTGCATCCTTTTTGTTGAGCCACAGCTAAAATTGCAGGTATATTGTCTCCCGGATGGCTGTAATCTGCTGCTAAAAAAGTATCATGATAATCAAGTTCTCTTACTGCAGTACCATTTGCCCAAGCAGCCCATTCACAATCTACTTTAATTTTAGAACTTAATCCAAAAACATTTGCTCCATTCTTTCTGGGGTGAGCTAAAGCCATTTGTCTTGCAGAAACAACGGGCTTCCTATTATAGGACGCTATTGCTACTGACGCATTATCAATAATTCTATTGATAACCATCTCGATTGCATCTTTATTTAATTTCGCTTTGTCAGATGAAATTTCTGCAATCTTCCACGCTAGTTGTTCTTTCTTTTTTAAATTAGCTTTAGATGGGTAAACTTTTACTGTTATATTTCTCATTAATTGAGCATGTTACGTAAAACATACTGAAGAATTCCTCCATTTTTGTAATATTCTATTTCATTCTCAGTATCTATTCTACTCAAAGCTTGTATCTTTTTAATTGTACCGTCTTTATATTTGATCTCACAAGCTACCTCTGCTCTTGGTTTAATTCCTTTTTCAATATCAATTATTGTGATGAGTTCAGCTCCTGTTATTTTCAATTTTTTTCTATTAAATCCCTCTTTGAATTGTAGTGGCAAAACGCCCATACCTACTAAATTTGATCTGTGAATTCTTTCAAAACTTTCAGCTAACACAGCCTTAATACCTAATAACTTTGTTCCTTTAGCTGCCCAGTCTCTCGAGGATCCTGTTCCGTATTCTTTACCAGCAATGACAACTAAATCATTATTTCTTTTTTTATATTCCATGGCAGCTTCATAAACGCTCATAACCTTGCCATCAGGCTGTAGAGTAGTAAATCCACCTTCTGTTCCAGGCGCCATTTCATTCCTAATTTTGATATTTCCAAAAGTTCCTCTCATCATTACTTCATGATTTCCTCTTCTAGCTCCATAAGAGTTGAAGTCTTTTTGTTGGATTTGATGTTCCATAAAATAATCCCCCGTTGGAC
>LULQ01000367.1_pt1 | contig 11873 bp, 9 predicted proteins | sample 728091 | NCBI WGS metagenome assembly LULQ01 (sample SAMN03860285, study PRJNA289734) | marine metagenome | biome: seawater column; feature: ocean; material: water; isolation source: Red Sea water column Station 149 - depth 10m | place: Saudi Arabia: Red Sea | collected 2011-10-15 | depth 10 m
TATCAAATTAAAACATGGACTGGGATAAACTTAAAATTTTTCATAATGTTGCACTAGATCTTAATATTTCAGAAGCAGCTAATAAAATGAATATAAGCCATTCATCTATAAGTAGACAGATTAGTTCACTAGAGAGAGATTTGAAAGTATCACTATTTAAAAGACATGCCAGAGGATTAACATTGACTGAACAAGGTAAAATTTTATTCAAAACAGCACATGATATATTTGGAAAGATAGCTTTAACTGAGTCTCAATTAACTTCCTCTAAAGAAAAACCTACGGGCTCACTACACATAGCTGCCACTGTTGCCTTTGGTACCACATGGCTTGCCCCAAGAATAGCAAAGTTTTCAAACTCATATCCTGATATTGATATTTCTATAAGAATTGAAAATAAATATACAGATCTTTCCTTAGGTGAAGCTGATGTGGCTTTACGATTAAAAGAGCCTACACAAATGGATTTAATTCGTTTTCCTTTGTATGAGTTTCAATTTAAAATTTACTCCTCACCAGAATACATTGAAAAATTTGGTATACCAAAAAGTGTAAGTGATTTATCAAAACATACAATAATTGCTTTTGGTCATGATGTTGAGCCATCTATACCCGATGTAAACTGTATTTTGGATTTAATTCCTAAATCAAAAAAACCCAAGACCATTTATATATCTAATATGTATGGAGTTATGAGAGCTATTGGAGGAGGAGCGGGCATTGGTGCCTTACCAGAATATATGAAAATATCTAATAACAATCTTGTTCCTATTTTACCCAATGCAAATACTCCAAAGACAATAATTTATTTCACTTACCCTCCTGAATTGAAGGGTTCTAAAAAAATTGAAGCTCTCAGAGATTTTTTAGTGAGAGAAGTAAATAAAGAAAAAAAAGTTTAGTCTTTTTTTATAAATTTCTTATTACAATAGTTGCACACTATTTCTTTTTTTTTACCAAATTTAAAATAAACAGCAGGATGACCTAAATCACCACTTCCACCGTCGCACATTACTATATCAGTATTTTTTGAAACATATTCGATGGGGTCTGCTATTTTGTTTTGATCACTCATAATGAAACGAGTTCTGAGACTAAATTCGTATATTTTTTTGGGTCGTCAAGACTTTCACCTTCCATTAGCTTTGCGTGATCATAAAGAATTTCACAGAATTTGTCTTTTTGATTTTTATCTAAAGATTTTAATTTATTAACTAATTCATGATTGATATTTATCTCTAAAATTCTTTTTTCATCAGAAATATTTTGATTATTAGCGGCCATCAGTTTTTTTAAATGCATATCCATATCGTTCTCATCAGCTACTAAACATGAAGCACTTGTAGTTAGTCTTTTAGAAATTTTTACATCTTTAACTTTATCTTTCAGATTGTCTTTTAAAAAACCAACAAAATCTTTGTCTTCCTTTGGCTCTTCTTTGTCTTTTTTTGACTCTTTTTTATCCTCAATATCTACTTCACCTTTAGTAATAGATGTAAATTCATAATCTTTGAATTTCATTTTCATTGGCATCCAGAATTCGTCGACTGGATCCGTAATTAACAAAACATTTATTTTTTTATTTTTAAATAGTTCCATTTGAGGGCTATTAATGAGGTTTTCCTTGTTTTCGCCAGAAATATAATAGATTTTCTTTTTATCGTTTGAAAAATCAGTTACGTATTGATCTAAAGTTATCATCTCCTCTTTCTCAGAGCAGTTAAAAGTTGAAAACTCAAATATTTGATCATGAAAGTCATTAAATTCATAGAGTCCCTCTTTTACAACAGGCCCAAAATTCTTCCAAAAATCTTTAAATTCATCTGGCTTCTTTTTTTTTAATTCAAGAATTTCTTTGAGAACTCTTTTTGTAATAGCATTAGATATTTTATTAATTACGGCATTATTTTGTAAAATTTCTCTTGAAATATTTAAACTAAGATCTTCTGTGTCTACCACACCTGGCACAAATCTAAGCCAAGCTGGAATTAATGCATCTAACTTATCAGAAATAAATACTTTATTAACATATAGCTTTAACTTGTTTTTGCGATCTGGATGGTAAAGATCTTGAGGCTGCGATTTTGGTAAATATAAAAGGGCAGTATAATTTACAACTCCCTCAGCTTTAAAGTGAATAGTTGTTAAAGGCTCATCATAATAATTTGAAACTTGATTATAAAAAGATTTATAGTCATCTTTTTTAATTTTTGATTTATCTTTTAGCCAAATGGCTTCAGCAGAGTTTACTTGTTCTTCAGTTTTATCATCTTTTTTCTTATCATTTTTATCTTCTTCGGATGTTACAAAAATGGGGAAAGGAACAAAATCAGAATACTTTTTTATTATTTCCTCTATTTTATATTTACTTAAAAACTCTTTCTCATCCTTCTTAATTGATAACGTAATTTCAGTTCCAATTTCATTGTATTCCGTTTCCTCAATTGAAAATGTACCTTTACCATCTGAAGTCCAAAGGTAACCACTGGATGAGTCATATTTTTTTGATCTAACTACTACTTGATCTGAAACCATAAATGATGAATAGAATCCAACTCCAAATTTACCTATTTGATTGATATCTCCCTTTTTATCACCCATCTTTTTAATAAACTCTTCCGTGCCAGATTTAGCTATTGTGCCTAAATTTGATTGCATATCTTTATCATCCATGCCAATCCCATTATCTTTAATTGAGATAGTTTTATTTTTTTCATTAAGATGAATTCGAATTTGGAATTTATTTGTTTTAGGAGCTTTGGAGTCAGTCTGACTAACATATCTAAGCTTTTCGCAAGCATCTGATGAATTTGATATTAATTCACGTAAAAATATTTCCTTTTCGGTATAGAGTGAATTAGCAACTATATCTAGGAGCTTTGATACTTCAGTTTCAAATTTTACAGTTTTCTTTTCCGCTTGTTGTTTAGTCATTTTTTTTTAATATCCTTATTATAAGTAATGTTTACCAATGATAATACTGAGTGTTCTACAAAAATTTCTGTCATTTCACAAAGTAAATTTGATAAATGGCTGTTAACACAATCATCTTTTACTAAAAATTGGGCTTTATCTAATAATTTCAAGGCAGAATCAGGAAAAATTCTCAAAATTCCCTATGAGGACGGAAGATTGAAAGAGGTCATATTAGGAGAGGGCGCAGATAAAAACCTAGAGGCAATTAGTGCTTTTTCTGCATCTAACATTGGTAACTATTATATCTCTTGTAAATTTGCCAAATCAAAGGAGTCTGAAATATACAAAGCATGGGCTTGGGGCAACTATAATTATCAGTCTAAATCTAAAAAAAATTTATTATACGTAAAGGAACAAAAGGAATTAGAGTTTTTAACTTTTTACTCAGATTGTATTAATCTTTCAAGAGACTTGATAAATAGCCCTGCAAATAAATTAAACCCATCAATTTATTACTCAAAAATTAAAAATAATAATTTGTTTAAAAGTTTTAATTTTATTGATTACACTGAAAAAGAAATAAATTCGAATTTTCCTTTGACATGTGCTGTTGGTAAATCTTCCTCTTCAAAACCAAAAGTGATTGAAATAACAAATCGAAAACTTTCAAAAAAAGATAAACCATTGGTTATTATTGGAAAAGGCGTTACATTTGACACAGGTGGTGTAAACATAAAACCAGGTACCTCAATGAGAAATATGAAAAAAGACATGGGAGGATCTGCTATCGCTATATCATTATTTTTGTTAGCAAATTATTTTTTAAAAAAAACTAAAATTGTTTTAATTGCCCCAATCGCTGAAAATGCAATATCATCAAAATCAATGAGACCTGGTGATGTATATTCATCCGTATCAGGAAAGTCTGTGGAAATTGCCCATACAGATGCTGAGGGAAGACTTTTGTTAGCAGATGCAATAGAAAAAGCTTCTTCTTATAACCCATGTATGATTATTGATTTTGCAACGCTTACTGGAGCAGCAAGAGTAGCTCTGGGTGAAGACCTTCCTGCTTATTTTTGTAATAATGAAACATTTGCAAAAAAAATCGAAAATTTAAATAAAGAAAAATTGAGATGTTGGAGATTACCCTTGTACTCTCCTTACTTGTCTAAAATTAAATCTCAAGTAGCAGATCTTAGTAATGCATCTTTAGATGGTATGGCTGGTTCTATTACGGCAGCACTTTTTCTTCAAGAATTTTTAAAATCTCCCAATATACCTTGGTTTCACTTTGACACCTTTGCTTGGTCTCAAGACTCCAAAGGAGCTGCATTACAGGGATTAGATATAATGAGTGATTTTTTAAGGAAAAATTTTAATTAGTGAAGTACTTACTGATATTTTTTCTATTATTATCCGGTTGTATTACAACCGATAGGTCTTTTAACACAGCAAATATTTGCGATATTTTCAAAACAAATCCTAAATGGAAATCATATGCAGAAAAAACAAAAGAAAAATGGGGAGTTCCAGTTAGTTTGCAATTAAGCTTTATTAAACAAGAGTCCTCTTTTGAAAGAACTGCAAGGCCTCCGAGGAAAAAGGTATTGGGTTTTATACCTGGTTTAAGGCCATCAAGCGCTTATGGTTACAGTCAGGCCTTAGATGGAACATGGGAGGAGTATAAAGTTTCAACAAAAAACTATAATGCCGATAGAAAAAATTTTAGAGATGCTAGTGATTTTATAGGTTGGTATGTTGATGGAAGTTACCGTCTGTTGAAAATTGATAAAAGTGATGTTTACAATCATTACCTTGCTTACCATGAGGGCAAGGGTGGGTATCAAAAAAAATCTTATAACAAAAAAAAATGGCTTTTAGAGGTGGCAAAAAAAGTAGAACGTCAAGCTAATGATTATTCTAATCAAATAACAAAATGTAATTTTCATAAAAATAGTGTGTTTTAATTGTTACAAAAATCAGATCTTATAAATTATTTCTACTCCAATTTTACTGATCCTGAGTATAAAGGCATTGGAACTGAACATGAAAAATTTATCTTTTATAAAGATAATAAAAGATTTCAATTTGATGGAGAGGTAAGTATACAAAATTTATTTCAATTTTTCTTATCAAAGGGTTGGCAAAAAAAAGAATACAATAGTTTCAATCAATTAATATCTTTGTCTAAAAATGGTGCTAGCATTACTTTAGAGCCAGGGTGTCAACTAGAATTATCTGGTAAAATTTTAAAGAATGTTCATCAAACATGTACGGAGTCTTATGAACATTTAAGAGAATTAAAAGAATATGCCGAATTGAATAAATTATGCATTTTAGGACTGGGATTTGATCCAATAAGTAAATTAGAGGATTTAACTTTTATTCCAAAAGAGCGTTATAAAATTATGAGTGAATATATGCCCAAAGTTGGCTCAAGAGGATTAGATATGATGACCCGAACATGTACTGTTCAAGCAAATTTAGATTATTTTAATGAAACAGATCTAATTAAAAAATTTGTTGTTTCTAATAGAATTCAACCAATAGTTATGGGTATATTTTGTAATTCGCCCTTTCGTGAGTCGAAATATAATAATTTAGTGAGTAATCGAATTTATACATGGCAAGACACTGATGATCAAAGATGTGGAATAAAAAGATCATTTCTGAACAAGAATTTTTCTATTGAGGAATATGTTGACTTTGTTTTGGAAGTAAAAAACTATTTTTTAAAGATAAATGGAAAACAATATGACACAACAGATTATACTTTTAATGAATTGTTAACTAAAAACACTGCAAATAAAGACCTTTCAAATTACAACATATCAATACAAGATTGGATAAATCATCTCTCCACAATTTTTACAGAGGTAAGATTAAAGTCATATATAGAACTTAGAGGTGCAGACGCTGGGAAATGGGAAATGATTTGCGCTCTTCCAGCATTTTGGGTTGGCATACTTTATGATGATGAAAATCTTGAACATCTTTGGAAAGAAACTAGTTCGTGGCAAGAGAATGATATTTTAAATTTGTATCTAGAGGTTCCTTATAAAGGATTAAACAGTAACTTTATTAATTCGCCCTTATATGAGCATGGTAAAAACCTTCTTAACCTCGCTAAAAAGGGATTAGAAAAAAGAGGTTATCTAAATTCAGAAGGAAGAGATGAAAGTATTCATCTTGAAAAATTATATAATATTGTTGAAAAACAAAAAAATCCTGCAGATTTGTTAATTGAAGAGTTTAAGGATAAAAAAGATATATTATCATTATTAAATAATACCTATTATTGAATTTGCTATGAAATTTCTTTTTCAAATGGATGATCCCAAAAAAATAAATATTAACGAGGACTCTACTTATATGTTAATCAAGGAGTCTTTAAATAGAGGAATAGATTGTTATTATAATGATCCAAGATGGGTATTTAGTGAGATTAATAAAGTCAATAAAATTAAATCTCACGTTTCTAGATTAAGTTTGAAAAAAAATAATCAGCTTTCGTATCAAAGAAAGATCCTAAAAGAAATTGATTTAGAACAGATGAATGCCATTTTTATTCGACAAGATCCACCCTTCGACTTAAATTATATTTCTAATACCTATTTATTAGATCAATTAAAAAAACCTTTAATTTTAAATAATTCAAAGGAGATTAGGAACTTCCCAGAAAAACATATTATGATGAACTTCCCAGAATTAACTCCCCCGACGTTAATATCATCAAATATAGAAGCCATCATAAAGTTTATAAAGAAGAATAAAGAGGTTATTATAAAACCCGCTTATGGAAATGGAGGATTAGGAATTCAAAAAATTAGCCATAATAAGACTAATCTCAGCACGTTCTTAAAAAATTACATAAAAAAATTTTCGAATTGCCCAGTAATTATTCAAAGATTCCTTAAAAATTTCAAAAAAGGAGACAAAAGAATTATTCTCATAAACGGGGACATTGCTGGAGCTGTATTAAGAGTGCCTAGAACTAATAGCATAAAGGCAAATTTTCATGCAGGTGGAAGGGCAGTAGAAACCAATATCACTGACAAAGATAAGTACATTTGTAAAAAAATAAAATCATTTTTGGTGAAAAAAAAATTATTTTTTGTTGGTATTGATGTGATAGATGGCTATTTAACAGAAATAAATATTACATCTCCCACTGGAATTCAAGAAATCAACAGATTAAATAAAAGTAAGATTGAAAAAGATATTATTGATTTTGTTTTAAGATCACTGAAATAAATTTTCAAAAAGCTTATTTATATTTTTTTGAATTAAATCTTCTATAGGTTTTTTTACAGTCCCATCAGGTATGACTCTTTCATAGGAATAATTTCCATTTTGATATTTTATAACAAAATCCTCATTGTCAATAATATCAAAAATTGTAATTTTAAAATTATTCAAAGCTAATTCTAATTCTGCCTCTAAAGTCTCTCCGTCTGGTGATGTTAAAATTAAGTTTTTAATTTTCAATTCATTCAAATTATTATTTGAAATTTGTCCAGAAATAGAACTACTTTGATCAATGAAAGAATTTGCTAATGTGTTTAATAATTCATTAATTTGTTCAAAATCCTCAATGTCTTGAGATAGAGATTGAATAAATAAAACTAGTGCAAATTCCTCTTCAGTAATATTAACATTAATATCACCATCTATGTTTCCAGATATATTTTTAATATTTTTAAGATTAACAGGTTCAGAAATATCTAAAGATAGATTAATTTTTCCTTTAATACGAGATGTATTTAAAAATAAACGATCAAAATTAGATAAATTTAAATCATTTAATTTGACTGTACCAGTAAACATCTGATTTTTAATTGATCCAGAAATATTTGAAATTTTATCTTTATTTATTAGATCTAAATTATCTATCAAAAATAGATCACTGACTAGATCAACGTACAAGTTTGACTCTAAATAATTAAAGTCAACAAGATCCACAATATTCGTAAAATCTTCTTCAGTTAATTCAGAGATGATATTTAATAGTTCTGTTTTATTTAAATTTTCAATACCAATATTCAAAGAAGCATTATTAAAATTATTTAGATCTAAATTACCGTCAATAAATAATTTCGAACCTTCCAAATTAATAAATTGAAGATCTTCAATAGCTAAATTTGAGCCATTTATAAGGCCCCTCATGTTGATATGTTCTGTATTTAATGTTTTTAATAATCTAATTAATGAGTCAGATGGAATTAACTCAAATTGTCTAAACCGGTTTAATTGAATATCTAATTTTAGGCTATTGATATCATCAAGCCCATAAGTGCCGCTAATTTGAATAATATTTTCATCCTTATTAGTTATATTTATTTGATCAATTGTAAAAATATTATTTGCGAAATTGCTGGATAATTCAATTTCATCAAATTCAAATTGCTTTACTAATTCCGAATAAGGTAAAAATTCTAATAATACTGATAAGTCATCTTTGGAATTAGAGTTAAGACTAGCATTAAAGTTAGCATTATAAAAATCAAGATTTTCAATAGTTCCGTTTAAATCTAAGTTTGTTCCTTGATCAGAGACATACAAGATTTTATTTATAGTTAAATTATTTGAATTGTATTTTAAATCAAAAGTTTCAATTATTCCTTGAGGAATGTCTATAATTTCATTGAAAATATTTATATTACTAATCATTTGAAATAAATTATCTGAAGAGATATTTTGACCTCTAATTGATAAATCAGAACTAATGAAATTGCTTAAATTGATATTCCCCTCAATACTAATTTGTGATTTGTCAGCTAAAGTAATAACTAGGTCTTCAATATTTAAATTTTCTTTTACATATTCACCTTTTATGTCAAGACTTTGAAAATTTATTTTTTTTAAAACCTCTTGGTAATTTTCACCTAAAAGTAATACTAGTTCATCTATTTCCAGATTTTCTATGGAAAAATCAATTTTATTTATTTCTGAGTCATTTGTATAAATATCAAAATATAAATCAGAGCCTTTATATTTAAATTTATTTGATATTATTCTTGTATTATTGCCCTCGTTAGAGATCTTTAATTTTAAATTATCGATATCACCCTCTAGTAAAATTGCATTATTAACAAAATTTGAATTTATGTTTTCTATTCTTGCTTGGTTGAGTGTAATTGAAATATCATCTGCGTTAAAAATAGATCTAGAAATTTCAATATCAGAAGCTGCAAAATCAGTTTGGATTAAATAATGATTAATTTTGAAATTTGAATTATCTATAGAGAGAATTGGTTTAGGCATAATTTTTAAAGTTTGATTTGATAAACTGTTCAATGTAACAAAACCTTTAGTTTCTCTTTCGACCATTTCTTGAGATAAAATATTCATAGGCAATCTTAGAAAACTAAGTCCAAATAAAATCACTAAAATTAAAAGTATTGCTATGGGTATTAGGACTTTTAATTTTTTCATTTATTCATTCTACAAATATAGGAACACAAAATAGATCATATAGGCTAATATAAAGCTAAGAGAAATTAATTTTCCAGCTAATTTTAAAGAAATAATTATAAAAAATAATAAAGAAGTCACTAAAAATAGCCATTTATCAATTTGACTAAGTAATTCATAAAAATTTATACTTCCATTTATTAGTACAGCAATAATCGTTATCCCAAATATGTTGGCTATATTTGATCCGAGAATATTTCCAATTGCCAAATTATTTTGTTTTTTCACAATTGATAAAATTGTTGCAATTACCTCAGGCAAAGAAGTACCAAAAGCAACAATTGTTATTCCAATCGTAGTTTCTGCAACACCAAATATGCTAGTCAATTCTTTTGCATAAACAATAAAATACTTAGAACTAAAAAATAAAGCTATAAATGCTAATATTATTTTAAAAATAATAAAAAAAGATGAAGAATGTTTTATCTCGGATATTATGAAAATAAAAAAAACGATTGAAAAAATTAAAAAAAATAAAAAAGTACTTTTATCCCTTTTATCAGTTACTAACCTAGTAATGGGATATAACATGATACCCCCTACCAATAAAATATTTGCAATATTACTTCCAACAAGATTACCTGCTACTATTCCAATAGAATTTAACTTTAATGCTTGAAATGTTGCTGCAAACTCAGGGAGGGAAGTGCCAATAGCTATAATAAATATTCCAACAAGGATTGGCCTAATTTTATAAACGTGTGAGATTAATATTGAATTTTTTATTGCAAAATCACATGACCATATTAATAGAGCTAGACTTATTAATACTCCTAATAAACTCTCAATCAATTCACACCCATTTGATCTTTTTTAAGTTTCCTTATTTCATCTCTGAACATTGCAGCTTTCTCAAAATCTAAATTTTCAGCTGCAGATAACATTTTTTTCTCTAATTTTTGAACATGTTTTTCAAATTTATTAGGACTCAATTTATCAATTTCAGATGTACCTACAGTATAGCTATCTTTTTCATAGATGCTCTCGATAATTTCACCAATATTTCTTTTCACTGATTGAGGGGTAATGTTATTTTTCTTATTAAATTCAATTTGTTTATTTTTTCTGTATTTTGTTTCCTCAAGAGCTGCTTTAATACTTTTAGTTAATACATCTGCATATAAAATCACCTTTCCATCTATATTTCTGGCTGCACGACCTATAGTTTGGACCAAACTAGTTTTTGACCTTAAATAACCCTCTTTGTCAGCGTCAAGAATGGCGACTAAACCACACTCTGGAATATCTAGTCCTTCTCTGAGTAAATTAATACCAATTAAAATATCAATCTCCCCAATTCTTAAAGAGCGAATAAGTTTAATTCTATCAATAGTCTCAACATCAGAATGCATATATTCAGCCTTTAAATTATGTTCTTTTAAGTAATTGGTTAAGTCCTCAGCATTTTTTTTTGTAAGAGTTGTAATCAATACTCTATTTTTATTATTGAGTGTTATTTTAATTTCACCCATCAAATCCTCCACTTGATTGACAGTTGTTTTGATCACACACTCAGGATCAATTAGACCTGTGGGTCGTATGATTTGTTCAACATACTCATTTTCGACTTCATTCAATTCCCATGGGCCAGGAGTTGCAGATAAAAAAATAGTGGGGGGACGCATCATATTCCATTCTTCAAAAGTTAAAGGTCGATTATCCAATGCAGATGGAAGTCTAAATCCATAATCTGATAAAGTTTTTTTTCTAGATCGGTCACCTTTATACATTCCATTTATTTGAGGCACGGATACATGAGACTCATCAATTATAAGAAGCGAGTTTTCTGGAATAAACTCGTATAGAGTTGGTGGTGGTTCACCAGGTTGTCTTCCACTTAAATATCTCGAATAATTCTCAATTCCTGAACATGTTCCCGTTGCCTGTATCATTTCCAAATCAAAATTAGTTCTCTCTTTTAATCTTTGAAATTCAAGTAACTTTTTTTCCTTATCAAACTCTTCTAGTCTAATTTTTAAATCTTTTTTAATTTCTTTAATAGCGTTCTCTAATCGTGGTTTTGGAGTAATGTAATGACTATTTGCAAAGATTTTTACTTCTTCGAAGCTTTGAATGAATTCACCTGTGAGAGGATCAAACTCTTTAATATCTTCCACCTCGTCTCCAAAAAAACTTATCCTCCAAGCTATATCCTCTAAATGCGCAGGAAAAACATCAACCCGATCTCCAGTTACTCGAAACATACCTCTTCTAAAATCAATATTGTTTCTTTTATACTGTAACTCTACCAATTCTCTCAGGAACTCCATTAAATTAATGTTTTGTCCTTTTTTTATTTCTAAAGTCATTTTAGAGTAAGAGTCAACGGACCCGATGCCGTAAATACATGAAACACTTGCTACAATAATTACATCTTCTCTTTCTACTAATGATCTAGTTGCTGAATGTCTAAAACGATCTATTTGCTCATTTATAGAGGACTCTTTTTCTATGAATGTATCTGATCGAGGTACATAAGC
>LULQ01000270.1_pt1 | contig 11867 bp, 10 predicted proteins | sample 728091 | NCBI WGS metagenome assembly LULQ01 (sample SAMN03860285, study PRJNA289734) | marine metagenome | biome: seawater column; feature: ocean; material: water; isolation source: Red Sea water column Station 149 - depth 10m | place: Saudi Arabia: Red Sea | collected 2011-10-15 | depth 10 m
ATCAAGAAACATGGTTAAAGAAGCAATACTGAAAGCGATTTCTCACACTTTAATTATATCAATGCTTATAATTTTACCCACTATAGCCCCTTTATATCTTTTTACGTCTTATATGACTACCAAGGTGTACCAGAAAATGTAGTAGGTGTTTTTGATTCTGTGATTTGTGCAGCTACACTTGTTTCAATGGCAGCTACTTCATCAGAACCTAAAGCTGCCTTCGCCCATGCAATAGCATTATCCTTACTAACTGAACCATAAGCAACAAAACTTGACGCATCAGGGTCGGCAAGACCTACAGAACCATATCTGTAACCAATATGGTCAACACCATTAACAGTTGATGTTTCAGATGCTGTCCAATGAACAGTCGTTACAACATCAGATAAACTACCAACAGTTTTTAACCCTGCTAAAGATTTTACATTCCAAGTTACAGCCATGATAAAAATGATTTATTTATATTCTACTTTGATTCTACAATTTGAACATCTTTTATTTCAATAAGTTTTTCAAGTTGCTTTAATGCACCTTGATCTTCGATTATTGGTTGCATTAGTTGGTTTTTTTCTTGAACTTTTTGATCTATTTCTTTTTGAAGCATTTGTGCTTTTGCAATATTAAGATCAAGACGAGTTTTTGTTTCTTCGTAAAGTTCTTGAGGTGACATAAAATAAATTTTATTTATTTAATTCTACTAAGCGGCTTCTAAAGCTGCAACTTTAGTTTCTAGTGTTTCTATTTTAGCAATAGCTTCTTGTAAACATTTTACTGCTTTCATATATAAAACTGAATATTTCACAGACTTAATACCTTCACTATCTTCTTTAACAAGACCAGCACTAACTGTTTCTAATTCTTGCGCAACTACACCAATGTGCAAAGCACCTGTCGGATTCTTTTTAAATCTAAATTTCCGAACTCTTAAATTTTTAATATCATCCCATTGTGATGAGGCATCTGAAATATCTTGTTTTAAAGTTTCATCAGAAATAGATCCATAACTATTATTTGTATTTTCCGCATCACCATCACCCATTGTACGAAAAGTACCAGCATTTCCATGGGCTTGAAATGTTGCATCAGAAGCACCAGCATTTCTTGAATGTTCAGCACTTCCGTTTGCAAATATAACATGACCAAAACTACTTTGATTTATAGTTGTATCTGAACGACCTATCATTACGTTCCTAGACGTATCTATACGCATTGCTTCATCACCGCTGTGAGTACCTAAACGTAAATTATCTGAACCGCCACCATCATCATTGTAAGTACCAATAAAAGCACCATTTGTAAAATGTCCAACTCTTAATTGACCTGTACCTGTACCTGTATTTTCTAAAATTACATCTGGGTTTGCACCTTTAATATGAAAAATAGAATCAGGGTCACTTTCGCCTAATCCCAAATTTTGATTTTCATCAAGTGTCATGCCTAATGTGTTGGCAGAACCAAAAAGTAAATTTGAACCTGTTCCAACTCTTTTACTTTCTATAAAACTTCTTGATGCGGTATTACTTGCATCTGTAGATTTTATAAAATTAATTCTTACTGCTGAATTAGCATCACTAGCATTATTTCTTAGATTAATTGCGTCAAAACTACTACCACCAGATGTTTTTACAATTTCTAATAAAGTTTGTGGATCATTTGTGCCTATACCACAATTTCCTGTACTTTTTATACGGAATTTTTCAGCCTTAGTATTACCATTTTCAGTAACAAAAGCTAAATCACTTGATGAAGTACCGCTATTTATGGCAACAATTCTTGCAATAGATTGGTTTGTATCTGCAAGGTCAAAAGCAATTTGTGCAAAACTATTTGTAGTTCCATTACCATTTTCAACCATTATTGTTGAACCAATACTTCGCTGTGCCGCGTCATCTGTTGCGTCATACGCTGTTGAATCTGCTCTTGTCACATGAAGCTGAGATGTGGGATCGGAATTACCTATACCCACCTCACCATCATTATTTATTCTTACTCTTGGTGAGGAATTTGTACTAAATTCCATATTATTAGTTGCGTCATAAGTAATTCTTCCAGCGTCAGTATCAGCGGCATCACCTAGATCAAGAACAGCAGTGCTTCCATTAGCTGAAGTTATTTTTACGATACAATCACCAGTACTTGTAAAACTACTTGCGCCACCTACAACTGCAACACCATTTGAACTAAATTGCGCTCTTGATGTACCTCCTGTTGAAATATCTAATAGGTCAGTACCTCCTCTGAATATACCTGTGTTTAAATCTGTTCTAAATGCTATAGCAGGGGTACTCGCGCTTCCATCTTCCATTGTTAAAGTACCATCCAACTGAAGCAACTCTATCCATGCGTCATTTGCAGAATTTCGTATTTTTAAAAGTCCAGCAGTAGTATCAGCCCAAAACATATAGGCTGCTGTAGTAGAGGGAGAACTAGAAGAACTATTATTTGTTAATATTGCCTGTAATACATTATTTAAATCCGCTCGAACTGCGGCACCAGTTCCGTTTGCTATATCATAATCATGTGTTGCCATTTTAAAACACTATTTAAATTTATTCATAGTATAGATGAAATTAAGTGCTACGTCCAAATCCTATTGCAGTATATTTGAAACTTAAATCTTTGAAATTATTACTGCTGTCTCTTGTTTCAATTACAAATTGCGAACCAGTAACACTTGTAATTTTAAAATAATCACCCGATACAGCACCTTCTAACGTAATTCCGACAGAAGGTAAAAATGCAGTTGTTGAGCCTCCAAGAACAGAAGTACCCGTAAAAAATGCGGTTGAAAAACTGACTGTTTTTGCTGCGTTGTTAGTTGCACAAGCACTTGCAATCGCTGTGTTTACTGTTTCAATCCTACGTTTTACACTTGCTTCATATCCAAGTTGTGTCACTTTAATATTTTGTGCGGGGTCGCCTGATGTTAATTCACATTTAAATTTGTATCCCCTTGCTTTATATTCTCCATTAACAAAAAGGTTAAATCTTGTGAAATTTGCCCCATAACTACAAGAAGTGCCACTTGATATCGTTGCAGATGTTGTAGAAGTTACTGTAAAACTATTTGTAGCAACTGTTTGTATTTCATAATTACCATCAGTTGCGCCACCAGCAGCAAAATCTATTACAACAAAATCACCAACAGCATATCCATGGGAAGTCTTAGTGACAGTTATAGTTGTTCCACTTTGTTCATAGGTTGCTGAAACTGAAGTAGTAGGGTCTAAATCAGTTGTGGCAACTAACAATTTTGCATTAACATCTTGACTTACCAATCCATCGAAATCTGTCCAGATATCAAGATTACCTGTTCTATCATCAAACAAAGTATTAGTTAATGAAGATTCTGTAAGTATCCTTCTTTTCAAAGTTAAATTAAATTTTGCACCCATATCAATAGGACTCAAAAATTCATAAGAACCAGATGAAGCAACTGGCCCTGATGCACTATCACCTTGATCATCAAAATTAGAAATATTATCAAAATCAGTAACTTTATCAATAAGAATTGCACCTGTAAGAACTAATGCACTTAGATCGCTACTAAAAAACGTAGAAACTTTTGCACCTTGAAATGCTGGTGAATCTTGATCCTCTCTTTCAGTAAAGACTACTTGATGTGGTTGTGGGTCTGGTTCTGTGACTACAACTTTGGCTGCATTTGTTGATACTCTTCCTCCATCATCTCTAAATTTTATTGAGTATGTACCAGTTAAAGCAGGCACTAAAGTTTCGCTAATATTTCCAGAAAGCTTTGGGATTATTTCTGTTGAATTTGCAAATGTAGCATCACTTCCTGTTTCTGGTGTATGCCTGACTATTACGTTTCCACCATGGGTCACATCAACTGAAGTTGAGGGGTCAAATCTCAATCTAACAAATTCTTCTGAAACAGGTTCTACTGTCAAATTTGTTGGATCTTCTGGCACTTCTGTTTTACCAACAGCCGTAAAACTAAACGTAGAAGTAGAAGAACTTAGTTTACCTAACGTATTAAATGATTTTACAGCAAATTTATAAGTACCAAGCCTTGATTCAAACAACTCAAAACTTGGCCTTGAAACTCTTAAACGTTCAGGATTATCATTTTCAAATTGAAATTCAAATAAGTATTCTTTTACGCCTTGCTCTGGTTGCCATGATACAAATATTTTTGAAACTGCTCTATTATTTAAAACAACTATTTGTTCTGTTGCCGTTAAGTTACTTGGTGATGGTTTTTCATCTAATAAAGTTGTTATTGTTCTTGGGTTTGCAGGAACGGAGGCGTCTTCTACCTGTGCATATTTATTTGTATCGTGAATAATTGCTGAAATATTATATTCACAATGATTTGTCTCCTCTATTCCAAGGACTCTATATGTCTGAAACTCAACTGTAGTGTTTTCTATCGCCCAAATAGAGTTTGCTTGTGGTGATGTAGAAAATGCAGAAGATACAGTAATTGTTGTTTCAGAAATTGATGAAATGCTACGGCTTTCAGTTGAACCATCAGGCATGATAACAGAAAGAGTTGCAGAATTTTCTGCTGTCAAATCAGTATTGTTTGCATCGTCTACAACAATAGTTGTTGAATTAGTTACAGATTTTATACGACCACCTCTGCGAACACCAGCCCTCAAACTATCTGCAATACCTATAATCATTGAAGGTCTTACAACTACACCAGCTTCGAGAGTTGCTTTGAAAGAACAAAGCTCCGATTCTTTTAAATTTGTGTACAAAAACCATCTTGCAAGTCGATTAGCCTGACCTCTTGACGTACAGGCAAAAGATTTTAAAGTTTTTCTAATTTTTCCAAATTTTGCTGTATAACCTGATAAAGCAGTTATTTCATCTGCACTTACATATTCAAAATTCAAAGTCTGCGTATCATTATCAAAATATGAAACCTCAACTTCAGTAAATTTTGTTTTCTGGCCTACACCTGTATATGTAAAACCTTGTTCACTGACATTAGCATTTGTAAATATATATTGAGCGTCAGATGTATTTGTTGCAGTATCAGTAGGTCTATCCTGAGATAGGGTAAGGGAGCCTACACTGTAAAAAGGCATCGCTCTCATAACAGAACATAAATCATTAATCAAGGAATAGGCATCATTTTTTTGATTCAGAATTACATTACAACTAAATCTTGGTTCTGTTGTTTCTGTTATGGGATCTGTAATTAATTGGCTGTTATATGCACTTGCAGAATAGAAACTAAAAACATCTAAAGTATCTGCATCAATAACACCATCTGTACCACCAAAACCTTTATCTGTTGTCAATATGTCATATAAAATCCATGCGGGGTCAGAGCACCATTCCTTGTCTGTTTTAAAAGTACCATTAAATGTATAATCTGCTGGATATATAACTCTTCCATTATTTGAATCAATAGTCGTTCCGTGCGGCACTTTTATCTTGGTTCCCTTGAGCCTATATGACCGCTTTGGATAGGATTGAAATTCTTGTGCGTTAAATCTTATTCCAACATAAGCAAAACCTTGATAAGCACTTGTATCTGTATTAATTTCAGTTAATGATAAAAAATTTGTTTTGTTTTGTAATCTTGCTTCTGCACTATCATCCGTATTCCTTATAACTGTTATTGAAACAGGGAAACTCATTGTTTTTTCAAACTTAATTTCATAATCTTTTACAAATGGACTTGTAGCCTTACCATCTATAGAATCTTCAACAACGGGATTATGAATAGTACCATTATTTTCTACAATTTGAATGGATATTTTTACTTCTGTACCAGTAATATCTCCATCATCTTTGAAATTTTGTAAACTTGGAATTTGTATTGATACTCTTACTTTGTCAACATTAGTATCTGTAATTGATCTTGTAACAGGCGTATCTTTTGTAACTTCGACAGCTACGGGAATGGTATTTTCTATTGCATTAATTTCTTGTAATGCTGTCTGATCTGATGCACCATTTTTAAAAAAAACTTCTACATCTGAAAAATTTTCTTCACCGTTTGCATTTTGCAAAGGTGTACCATCAAGAAAAACATTTTTTCTAAATGTATCAGTACCAAAACCACCTTCATCAAAAATTGAATCTATCTCACCATATCCAAGTAAATCTAATATTGTCGCAAATTGTTTACTACGCAGACCACCGTCTATAAGGTCAGGATCAACAACTTTTCTGTCCGTTCCAAATAATTGGTCATCAACTAATCTAGGCATTAGGTTATGCTTTTAACGACTTGGGTTGAATCAGTACCCGAACTAATTATAATTGAACCACTAAAAACAAGTCCATATATTATTGGAACTGGAACACCGCTATTAGATACATTTTGAATACCACTAAAATTATAAGACCCCCTAATACTTGGATCAGTGTCCCCAACAGAAGAGACATTATTTGTTGGTAAATCAGGTGTTAATAAATCACTAGCAAGAGTTAATGCTGCTGTTGTAAGCAAAAGACTTGTACCACCTGTAATGAAAGCTGTAGCGAGTGGTATAACATTACTTACAACAAAATTAACAGCATCTTTAACAAAATCAAAGACAAAATCTGACCCTACAGCAACAGGAATTATTTGAATATCACCCTGACCAGTTGTAGATATAAAATCTTGAGTTATAACACGCCCTCCCATTTTCACTTGATAAATTTGATTATTCATATGTTTTTCAATTCCAGCGAAATTTGCTTTTAAAAAACTATATGCCTGTTGTGGTGAATTTACAGCGGCTTGAAATGTTGATCTGCCTAAAAATTTCCTAAGATTTCCATATACTTTTATTGTTCTAAGCTGCATATCTGTAAACTCCTTGAAGTGCCTTTTGGTAACTTAGACTTAATGGTTGTCTACAGCTTAAGGCTTTAAAATTATGATTTAATATCATACTATCACCAATATAAACAGCAACATGACTAGCTTTTCCTTTTGAACCTTTGAAAAGTAATACATCACCTTCTTTAAAGGTATTATTATTTTGTTGTTTTACAAAGTTTGATTCTGTAAGCACTTTCTCAAAATATGGATTATTAGCAAAATCCATCAATGTTTTTGGTCTAGGCCAGTATTTAATGTTTATATTTTTATTTTCTTTTAACCAATCTGTCACAATAGACCAGCAATCATATTTACCCCAGATAAATTTTCTACCAATAAGTGAAGGAGCTTTCCAACCTGTAGGCTCTATACATATCCAATGATCCTGATTAATACTGTAAATATAATATGGAAAGCCAATATGTTCACAAGATGCTTTGTCAGCCTCTGAAGCTATTGCAGCCCCTACAGGGTGACTATGTATTACTCCAATTACTTCACCTATGTCCTCACATTCCGCCCAATCATCTGGATCAAGCATAAAAAATTCATGCTTTCCCTCTGCTAAATTTTTACAAGGCCAAAAGGTTTCTTTACCTTCTATTATTGCAAGCAAACCACAAGCTTCATTAGGTGTTTGCTCTTGTGCATATTTTTTGAAAGATTCTTTCCAAGTCATATTTAAAAGTTAACAAAAGTTCCGACTCCGCGAAAGTCGTCTCTAGTTACAAGTTTTTTAGGTGCAAAAACGCCAGCCAGATCAAAACTGCTTACCATTTCAAACTCTACAATATCTCTATTTTCTATTGTTTTTTTATCTATAAAATACACTTCTTTTGGTAGTTCTGCTGTTGGGTCAACTGAACCAACTTTGAAAGGGTTTACATTAGACGGAAAGTTTACTTCATCTAAAAATCTTGCTAGTGTTCTTCTCCTTGTGACTTTAGCTCTTTGTAAATCAATAAATGGGGTGGTTTGATTTACACGCAAGATAATAGTTGTTATTGTGCCAAGCAAATTTGAAAATGTAAGGGTTGGCCTTGGCAGCAAACCTTTACCAGAATATTTAAAGCCTGTTGCCTGACAAGGCATCCTTGTATATGTGTTAGATTGCCAAACAATATCACCATTATCCTTCATATTGTTACCAGCATGAAAAAGAAAAACTGTTGCATCAGTTAGTGTTGAATTAACATTAAAAGACACATTTCCACTTGTGGACTGTGAGGTTATTCCCGTGACTGTAAAAGTATCTGTAGCAACTGTTTGTATCGTATAAATTCCATCAACACCATTTCCAGATATAAAATCAAGTGTCAAGATAAGACCAGTAGAAAATCCATGTGCAGTTAGTGAAATAGTGATTGTTGTTCCTGATTGACTATATGTGGCTGTTTTTGCAGATTTTGTGTAATGAAGATCAGGTATAAGTTCAACAGAAAATAACTCGATTATAGATTTGTTTGTCAGCTGTTGTAATTCTGGTACAGGATTTGTCATTAGGGTTCAAATACTTCTCTGAAAGAACAGTTTATAATTGCTCTGTTGTTATAAGGGATAGTTTTTGTCCAAGAATCACAGACATATTGACCAGCACCAGAAAGAGTGAAATCAACATTGGTTGCAACTGTAACCAATGCACTATCAGCAGTAGTTGAAGTTAGTGTAAAAGTATTTGCATCGGCAGAGGAGGCGACAACATATGATCCGTCAGTTGGCCCAGAACTAAAATCGACTGTTAATACATCACCTATTGCAACACCATGATTTGTAAAAGTGACAGTAATAATTGTTCCAGCAGAACCACTTCCATCCGATTGAACAAAAGTTCCTGTTTTTGCGCTAAAGCCTTCTGCTGGTGGTGTAAATGTAAAGCTTGCCTGATCTGCAACCCTGCTTCTCAAAAAGGCTTCAATGACGTCTGATTCAGTCTCAGACACATTAAAAGTAAGGTCATACACTTTAGGGTCTTGAGATAAAGGAAGGCCATATAAAGCTCTGAACTCATAACCATCACCAAGAGAAGTTACTCTTACTTTTGGTGAACTTGTTTTTCTCATCCCATAAGTGGGCTGTATTGATGGAAATGAAGCCATTATCTGTTAAGTAAACCTCCAGCCCTTTGTTCTCTTACAAGTGTTTGTTGAACTATACCACCAATTAACTGTCCTAGTTGATCTGCCCCAGAACCACTACCAGCCACAGATGAGCCTGTTGCATCTACATTTACAGTAATCATATTGTTTGTTGTACCGCCTCCACCTGTAGGAACTGAAGGTAGTATTGTTCCAGATGTGCGAGGTACAAACAATTCGGGTTGGCGTTCACCTACTATATAAGACTGACCAGCTTTTACAGGGCCACCATTTGCTTTAAATAACCCTCCTAACAATCCACTACCAAGATTACCTAAAAATCCACCCAAGCCGCCTTTATTTTGTCTAGCTCCAAAACTTTCTCCAAAATTTCCTAATAATTTATCTATCTGAGCATCAATAATCTTATCTCTAATTTTATTTAATACATTTGACATTGCCTGTCCAAATGATTGTGTGCCAGTAATAGCATCCCTTAAATTATTTTTAATACTGCCTTCTATTTCTTCGCCCACAGCAATCATTGCTTCTTTAAGTTTTTCTGCCGCTTCTTTATTTTTTTTGATTAATTCTTCTTGCTGCTCCAATTTTTTATTTGTTCTATCAATCTCATTAGTTTTCTTTATTTCTTCATTTAGTCTATCTCTTAATAATGTATATTGATTTTCTTCAATTTTAAGTTGTTTATTTAAAGAATTTATTGCTCTTTTATTATTATTTTGTTCTGCTGTAGCTAATCTTCTTAAAATATCAAATCTTCTTTTGTCTACTTTGAGCATTTCAGACCTGATCGCTATTTTATCTCCCTCTGCAATTGCTTCATTAAAATCTCGCTGTTCTTTTGCCGCTTCAACTAATTTTGTTACTACAGCACCGAGACCAACAACTAACAAACCTATTCCAGTTGTTGCTATGGCAGCTTTAAATGCTACTAAAGCAAGTGAGGCTCTTGTAATACCACCAGCAGCAAGAAGAGCTGCCGCTGCAGTTCCTTTTAATCCTGTAGCAGTAAGAGCCGAAGCAGTTGCAGCAATTTGTAGTTTTACAGCAAGTCCAGCAAGTCCAGCAGTAACTGCTGGTACTACAACCGAAACTCCTTTTATTGCAAAAGCTATACCCGCAAAAATCGCCGCGGTTTCTGCTATTGGTGAATCTATAAATTTAATTACAGCTTCAGTTAGTGCTGTTGTTGCTTTTGTGACTTTTAAAATAGCAGGCAATAACCTAGTGCCAAGAGATAATTGTAATTCTAAAACTGCATTATTAAATTCTTTAAAAACTTCAGCGGGTGAAGCATCCATAATTGCGCCAATTTTATTAGCTCCCTCTTCTGCTGATTTTGCTAAAGCTCGCAAAATAATATCAGACCTTAATAAACCTTTTGATGCAAAATCTTTTAGTTTTCCTGAAGCAATGCCAGTTTCGTCTGAAATAGCTTTTAATAGTTGCGGAACCTGTTCTGCAATACTTCTAAATTCATCGCCTTGTAAACGCCCAGAACCTAAACCCTGAGCAAGTTGCGTAAAGGCCGCGCTTGCTTCTGTTGCGTTTAATCCCGCTAATTTTGCAATGGTATTAAATCCTATGAAAGTAGTTTCAATATCTTTTAAAGAAATACCTAAAGGTCTTAATCTTGCAAATATGTCTGTAACTCCTCTTGTTGCTTCAACTATTGATAAATTAAACCTGTCTTGTGCTTTTGTTATTAATTCTTGCGCACCAGCAAATTCACCAAATTCAGAAGTTAATACTTTTAATCTTAACTGTAATGCTTGAAAGTTTGAAGCGGTGTTTACTGCCTGTCTTGCTATTATTGTTAACCCTGCGCCTGCAATCGCTGTTTTTAATGTGTTAAAACGTCCAGTAAGTTGATTAGTTCTATTCTGTACACCCTGCAATGCTCTAGTGGCCTGACTAGCATCAACTGTTAGTTTTACATTAGCCTGTGCCACAAATAAAAAAAGCCTTTATTATATATTACCTTGAATTGTGTTTTTGTCGTTGTATCTCTCTTTTTTCTTCTTCATGCTTAATCTCATAATAACCAGCCCAATATATAAGCTCTAACTCAGTCATTGATTTTCTGAGTTCTTCTAAAGTCTTTCCAAGTTCTGTTGCTAGGAATAACTCAAATCTGAGCCAGTTATCCCCTTTTATTCTTTTTTTGCTGTATCAATATCAAGAGTTATATCATGTAAAAATAATTCAATTTCATTTAATATTTTTTCTGGTAGTTCTCTTTGCAAGTTTGGTGCATCAGCCATACTAAAAGCTTTCGTACCATCTTCAAGCTCTGCCATTTGACAAAGTAATTGAGTTGAGACAGTAAGTGCCTCTTCAGACCCTGCAAGCTGTTGTGCCTTGACTCGATCAAATCTAGTAATAGGTTTGAAATATAAACTTACAGTTATATTTCCTTTTGAATCTTTAATATCAAATTTGCGTCTTGAGGTCATTTCATCTTTGAATGACTCTGCAATCAAATCAACAGTTCTTTTGTTTGGCATTTAGTTTAATTAGTAGACTAATAAAACCAATGTATCAGATATCTGAGGTTATTGCACCTGTTGTCTGGAATGTAACGTTAATAAGTTGTATCTCGCCAAGGGTCGCTCCATATTCAGCATTAGTAATAATTCCAGAAAAAGCTAATTTTTTAGAACTTGCTGAACTATCAGGGAATAATTCAAACAATGCGTCACCAGCATCACCTGTTGTAAGGACATCTTCAACAAATGCAAGATAGTCTGAGTTTCCAGCATTATCATAAATAAGTTCTGCTGAACCTTCACCAGAAATCAGTCCACCAACAAAAGTTTTTGATGTGTTACCCATTACTGTAGTTTCTTGGGTGTCTTTTGTTATAGATAAAGACCAGTTTCTAACACCTGAAATATCAGCTTCAGTTCCCGCGGCATTATGGAACATAATTTTACCGACATCACCTTTAACAGCAGCCATAACAAAAAAAAGAA
>LULQ01000342.1_pt1 | contig 11859 bp, 10 predicted proteins | sample 728091 | NCBI WGS metagenome assembly LULQ01 (sample SAMN03860285, study PRJNA289734) | marine metagenome | biome: seawater column; feature: ocean; material: water; isolation source: Red Sea water column Station 149 - depth 10m | place: Saudi Arabia: Red Sea | collected 2011-10-15 | depth 10 m
AAAGATTACTTAGTTCGTCCGGATAAATGGTGGATAGAAAGAGAAATAATTTCCAGATCATTAATATATAAAAAAAAATATGAATTAGCTTATAAAATTGCAAGCAACCATGGAATGAATGATGGACCTGAATTTGCTGCTGCAGAGTGGATGAGTGGTTGGATTGCATTGAGTTTTTTAGATGATCCAGTATTAGCCAAAGAACATTTTGAAAATTTTTATAATAATGTTGGATACCCTATTAGTACAGCTAGAGGTGCATATTGGTTAGGTAAAACTTATAAAAAACTTGGTGATAAAGATCTATCTTATAAATGGTTTAAAGAAGCAACAAATTATTTGACCACTTATTACGGTCAATTGGCATTTATGGAAATTAGTCCAAATGAAAAATTTGAGCTTTCAAAAGATATGATTATTAAAAAAGAATATCGTGATTATTTTTTTAAAAAAGATTTAGTCAAATTGATATATTTACTTGATGAATTAGATGAAGATAAATATGCTAAGCATATACTAAGACATTTGGCTAATGATGATGTTGGTAGTGGTAGTGAGGTTTTAGCAGCTGAACTTGCAACAAATATAGAACGATTTGATTTTGCAATTCAGATTTCTAAAATAGCATCCTATGAAAAAAGATTTCACAACAAATATAATTACCCAATCATAAGCACACCCAAATATATTAATGGAAGAAAAATTCCAGATAATGCTTTCATTCTTTCAATCATAAGACAAGAGAGTGAGTTTGATTTAAGTGCCAATAGTCATGCTGGTGCAAAAGGTTTAATGCAATTAATGCCTTACACTGCTAAACTAGTTGCTAAGCAGGCAAAACTTCCTTATTCAAAATCTAGGTTAACTACTGATGCAGAATATAATATTAACCTAGGGTCACATTATATAGCAGGATTAATTCTTGAATATGACGGTGCTTATCCATTTGCAGTGGCTGCTTACAATGCTGGACCAAAAAGAGTTCGATATTGGAAAAAAATAAACAAAAATCCTCAAAAAAATCAAATTGATTATATCGACTGGATTGAATTAATTAAATTTAAAGAAACTAGAAATTATGTCCAAAGAGTATTAGAAAACTACAATGTTTATAGATACGTGCTTGAACAGCAGCCAATCGCAATGAAAGATTTTTTTAAGAATAATCCCTTGTTTTAATAATGGCGGAAGAGGAGGGATTCGAACCCTCGGTACAAGTTTCCTCGCACGGTCATTTAGCAAACGACTGGTTTAAGCCTCTCACCCACTCTTCCAAGAAATTTGTCGCCTTTGATTGTATTGAATAATCAACATTAATAAAGTAATTATTCATTAATTATGAAAAATAAGTATTCAATATTTTCGCTTATTAAAAATGCTTTTTCTTATCATGAAAATTGGGAAAAAGCATGGAAAGACCCTGAGCCAAAAAAAGAATATGATGTGGTAATTATTGGTGGTGGTGGCCATGGTTTAGCAACAGCTTACTATCTCGCAAAAAAACATAATATGAAAAATATTGCTGTTGTTGAAAAAGGTTGGATTGGTGGTGGGAATACAGGAAGAAACACTACAATTATAAGATCTAATTATTTATGGGACGCAAGTGCTGGTCTTTATGATCACGCTCTAAAAATATGGGAAGGCCTTTCTCAAGAATTAAACTACAATGTAATGTTTAGTCAAAGAGGAGTAATGAATCTTGCTCATAATCTTCAAGATGTAAGAGATTTAAAAAGAAGAACCCATGCTAACAGACTTAATGGTATTGATGCGGTATATTTAAATACTGAAGAAGTTAAAAAATTTTGTCCAATAATAAATACATCTCCAGATATAAGATACCCTGTATTAGGTGGAACTTTACAAAAAAGAGCTGGAACCGCAAGACATGATGCAGTTGCATGGGGATATGCACGTGGTGCAGATGAAATGGGTGTGGATATAATTCAGAATTGTGAGGTTAAAGGTATTAAGAGAAATGGCGATGCAGTTGAAGGTATTGAAACTACAAAAGGATTTATTAAAACAAATAAAATTGGTGTAGTAGCTGCAGGTCACTCTAGTGTGATAGCTAATATGGCTGGATTAAGGTTGCCATTAGAGAGTAAACCGCTCCAAGCTTTAGTTTCAGAGCCTGTGAAACCAATCATAGATACAGTTGTTATGTCAAATGCTGTTCATGCATATGTTAGTCAATCAGATAAAGGTGAATTAGTAATCGGCGCAGGAACTGATGATTACGTATCGTACTCGCAAAAAGGAAGTCATGATATTGTTGAGGGGACATTAAATGCAATTTTAGAGTTATACCCTATCTTTAGTCGTATGAGAATGTTAAGACAATGGGGTGGAATTGTAGATATTTGTCCAGATGCAAGCCCAATTATAAGTAAAACATCAATCAAAGGTTTATATTTTAATTGTGGTTGGGGAACAGGAGGATTTAAAGCTACACCTGGCTCTGGAGATTTGTTTGCGCATACAATAGCCAACGATGAACCGCACAAACTTAATGCTGCATTTAATTTGAATAGATTTGTAAGTGGTGACCTTGTCGACGAACATGGTGCAGCAGCTGTAGCACACTAATGTTTTTAATTAATTGTCCTTTTTGTGGTGAACGAGAACAAAGTGAATTTAAAGCTGGTGGAGAAGCTCATATTGTTAGGCCTAAACAACCAACTGAATTAAGTGACGATCAATGGGCAGAATATTTATTTATGAGAAAAAATATTAAAGGTATTCAATTCGAAAGATGGAACCACATTCATGGTTGTAGAAAATGGTTTAACATGGTGAGAGATACATCAAATGATGAAATTAAAGCCGTTTACAAAATGGGTGAAAAACCACCAGTTAAATAATCAATGACAAAAAATTTAAGAGTTAAAAGTAGTAAATTAGTCGATGAAACATATCGAATTTCATTTAAATTTAATGGTTCAACTTATTATGGATTTAAAGGTGATACACTTGCTTCTGCCCTATTGGCTAATAACATCCACCTAGTTGGTAGAAGTTTTAAATACCATAGACCTAGAGGAATTATGACTGCTGGGTCAGAGGAACCAAACGCCATTGTTCAACTTCATAATGGAACTTCAAGAACAGAACCAAATGTACGAGCTACTGAAATAGAAATATATGAGGGTCTTGTTGCTACAAGTCAAAATTGTTGGCCTAGTGTAAAGTTTGATATTGGAGGTATAAACAATTTTTTAAGTCCATTATTACCTGCAGGTTTTTACTACAAGACTTTTATGTGGCCAGCAAGTTTTTGGGAAAAATATGAATATTTTATTAGAAAATCTGCTGGTTTAGGAAAATCACCTGATGTTCCAGACCCTGACATATATGAACACAAATACATTCATTGTGATGTATTAGTTATTGGTGCAGGTATTTCAGGACTTATCGCAGCAAAAACCGCAGCAAAAAGTGGTTTTAAAACACTATTGGTTGAGGAAAAATCATATTTAGGTGGTTCTACAATTTATCAAGACTCAGAATTTTTTAAAATTAACAATCAAAATTCAGCTTCATGGTTAGAAAAGGAAATCAATGAAGTAAAAAAAATTGAAAATTTAGAAATTAAAACCAGAACAAGTGTTGCTGCTTTTCATGGTTATAATTTTTTATTAGCAAGGGAAAATTTAACTGATCACTTGCCACTTGAACAAAGAGAAAATAAAACTCGTCAAAGATTACTTAAAATACGCGCTAAAAAAGTTATTACAGCCACAGGGTCTATAGAAAGACCTTTAATTTTTGACAATAACGATCGCCCAGGGATATTACTTTCATCTGCTATAAAAAAATATGCAGATTTATTTGGTGTAGCATGTGGAGAGAAAAATATTTTATTTACCAATAATGATAGCGTTTATGAAACTGCAATAAGTTTAATTCAAAAAGGGATTAAAGTACAAGCGATAATTGACAATAGAGAAGAAATTGATTCTAAACTTATTAAAGAAACTGAAAAAAACAATATTAAGATTTATAAAGGTTACACAATTGTAGATACATTTGGATACAAAAGAATAAATAGTGTCTCTATAATGAAATTGTCTAAAGATGGTCAAAAGGTTATAGGATCAAAAGAAAATATTTCATGCGATAGTTTGGGTATTTCAGGAGGTTGGACACCAGCAGTTCATCTATTTACTCAATCGGGTGGAAAACTTAAATTTAGAGATGATGATCAAGTTTTTATTCCAAATACTTATCCATCAAATCAGATAAGTATCGGAAGTTGTAATGGTGATTTTACTTTAGATGAAATATTAATTAATACGCCCAAATTACTCAAAGAATTTTTAAATATCAAAAAAACCGAATACGAAAATATTGAAATATATTCAGCATTTAACAAATCAAAAAGAAATATTTGGTTATTGCCTTCGAATAAAATTGTAGGGAAAACTAAATCATTTGTAGATTTTCAAAACGATGCAACAGCCAAAGATATTAAATTAGCTTTAAGAGAAGGTTTCAGGTCTATTGAACATGTTAAAAGATATACAACAACAGGTATGGGTACAGATCAAGGTAAACTTGGGAATATGCATGCCTTAGGAATAATTTCCGAAACAGCGTCTTCTAAAATGGGTGAACTTGGTACTACAACATTTAGACCACCCTACACTCCTCTTACATTTGGTACTATCGTTGGAAGAAATGTTGGTAAATATTTTGATATAATAAGAAAAACACCAATTCACGAATGGCATATTGAAAACAAAGCTGAATTTGAGAATGTGGGACAATGGAAAAGAGCTTGGTATTATCCACAGAATGGTGAAAACATGCACGAAGCTGTTCAAAGAGAGAGTAAAGCTGCAAGAGATAGTGCAGGCATATTAGATGCATCCACGTTAGGTAAAATTGATATTCAAGGTACTGATGCCTCTGAATTTTTAAATAGAGTTTACACCAACGCTTGGTCAAAACTTGAGATTGGAAAATGTCGATATGGTTTAATGCTGAACGAAGATGGCATGGTCTATGACGATGGTGTTACTACCAGATTAGACGAAAATCATTATATCATGACTACGACAACTGGTGGTGCTGCTACAGTTTTAGGTAAACTTGAAGATTATCTTCAAACAGAATGGCCTGAGCTAGATGTGTATTTGACATCTGTAACTGACCATTACGCAACTATTAGTGTTTGTGGTCCTAATAGTAAAAAGATAATACAAAAAGTAATACCTGAAATCGATTTATCAGATAAAGATTTTCCTCATATGTCATTTAAGAATTCAAAAATTGGTAAAGTGAAATGTCGAGTTATGAGAATAAGTTTTACTGGTGAACAAAGTTACGAAATCAATATTCAGGCCAATTACGCTAAATCAGTATGGGAAAATTGTATGGAGGCAGGAAAGGAGTTTAATATTACTCCCTATGGGACTGAAACAATGCATTTATTAAGAGCGGAAAAAGGATTTATCATAGCCGGTCAAGACACAGATGCAACTATGACACCAATTGATTTACAAATGGATTGGATAGTTAGTAAAAAGAAATTTGATTTTATAGGTAAAAGATCTTTATATAGATCAGATACTATTAGGGAAGATAGGAAACAATTAGTAGGTCTTATCACAGACAATCCAGAAGAAATATTAGAAGAAGGGGCACAAATTGTTGCAGATATGAATAAAACACCAATAGAAATGTTAGGTCATGTTACCTCTAGTTATTTTAGTCCAAATTTAAAAAAATCTATTGCTCTTGGAGTAGTTAAGGGTGGAAAAAATATGATGGGTCAAAAATTAATAATTCCAATGGAAAAAAAACAAATCAATGTAACGGTTACAGATCCGGTATTCCTAGACAAGGAGAACAAAAGATTAAATGCTTAATTATTCAAATGTAATTGAAAATGATAAATCTTATCCAGGTTTGCAAATGAGAGAAATAAAACCTGTCATGAAACTTATTATTAGAGGAAAAAAAAGACAGTTTTTATCTGCAGTTGGAAAATCATTAAATCTACTTTTGCCAAATGAAGCAAATACTTCCTCAAGAAGTGATCAATTAACAGCTCTTTGGTTAAGCCCAGATGAATGGATGATTTTTTCAAATGAAATTTTAAAATCAGATAATAATAATTATGATGTAGAAAAATTACTCAATAAAAATATTTGTAAAACAAATTTGGGTGCTGTAACTGATGTCACAGACCAATTTGTATTAATAAATCTTAAAGGTGATAAAATTTTTGATTTATTTGAAACTGGATCTCCGTTTAATTTTAATGATTTTAAATCCAAAAAAGGCCTTGTAACTCAAACAATTTTGACAAAAATTGATATAATTGTTCACAATCAGGACATTAACGATGTAAATTTATTTGTGAGAAGATCCTTTTCAGATCATTTATTTTCATGGATGAATGATAGTGCGTCAAGATTATAGATCTCAATAATAAAAAAAATAATATAATTCTACAAATTATGAAAAAATTACTATTATTAATATTATTTACCTTTTTACCATTCTCACTTAATGCAGACTCAAATTTAGATAAAATACTATCATCAGGTGTATTAAAAGTTGGCACTACTGGAGATTGGGATCCCATGACAGTTAAGGATCCAGCTACTAATAAATATAAGGGTTTTGATATTGATGTCATGAATCAACTTGCAAAAGATATGGGTGTAAAGATTGAATTTGTACCAGCAGAATGGAAAACTATTGTTTCAGGTATAACATCAGCAAGGTATGATATTTCAACAAGTGTAACAAAAACTCCAAAACGAGCTGAAGTAGCAGGATTTACTGATACTTATTACAAGTATGCTACTGTTCCACTAGTTCTTAAAAAGAACTTAAAAAAATTCCCTACTTGGGACTCTCTAAATAATGAGAATGTAACAATAGCAACTACTCTTGGTACTTCTCAAGAAGAAAAGGCTAAAGAATTTTTTCCAAAATCAAAATTAAACTCAATTGAAGCTCCAGCTAGAGACTTTCAAGAAGTATTAGCAGGTAGAGCTGATGGTAATATTACAAGTTCAACAGAAGCAAATAAATTGGTTATCAAATATCCTCAATTAGCAATTGTTCCAGATGGTGGAAAAAATCCAGCTTTTTTAGCAATGATGGTACCAAAAGGTGATACTAAGTGGAACGATTATGTAAATAAATGGATTAAAGATAAAAAATCCTCAGGGTTCTTCACTAAGTTATTAGCTAAATATAATTTAAAGAGTTTATAAAAAATTAGTAATTAGTTTTTAATTCTTTATAACTTGAAGAGTGAGAAACTTATTTTTTTTACTCTTAATTTTCCCATTAACTTCATGCGGTAAAAGTGAATTAAATTGGTTAATCTTGTCTCCAAACAATATTGAAGGATTAACTAACTTAAAGTTTTTATTAAGTGGTTTAACAACCACTATCTATATTAGTATAGTCTCTATAATTATTTCAATTATTCTTGGTCTTTTAGTTGCTATTCCATCACTAGCTAAGAGTAAATTTTTAACCTATCTGAATATTGGATATGTGGAGATTGTAAGAGCAATTCCTTTACTAGTTTTGATTTTATGGATTTATTATGGTTTACCAATTATGACAGGTATAAGTTTTAGTCCTTTTGTTTCTGGTATCATAGCTCTTTCAATTAGTGAAAGTGCTTTTCAAGCAGAAATATTTAGAGCAGGAATTAATTCAATTAAAAAATCACAATGGGAAGCGGGAAGTTCTTTGGGATTAAGTTTTTTTAGAAAATTAAGATTAGTTATCTTACCTCAAGCAATAAAGAATATTTTACCAGCTATAGGTAATCAGTTCGTTTATGTTCTTAAAATGTCATCACTTGTGTCAATAATTGGTATTGGAGATTTAACAAGAAAAGCAAACGAATTAGTTGTGACAACTTATCGGCCGCTAGAAATTTATACATTTTTAATCCTGGAGTATCTTATTTTAATTTTGGTTGTTTCTTTTTTAGTTAGAAAATTAGAGAAAAGATTACAAAAAGATTAATTTTTTCTTCTCCAATCCCAAGGATATTCAAATTTCATAGACCACATCCCTAAATTATTAAATCTTGCATAATTCTCATCAGGTACGAATTTCTTTGAATATTTTCTATATGCAAAAGCATAACCTTCTTTAACTAAATAACTTGATAAACTGGTATTATTTACAAAACATTCAGCTAAAATTCTTTTATACTGATCCTTGCCCTCTTCAACACATTCAACCTCTTTGTTTCCTATTATATTAATTAGTAATTTTTTTGCTTCAATCCCACAAAAAATTATTTGATTATTTTTACTACAGGTTTGTTTCAATTCAGGGGTATCAATTCCACTAAATCTAATTTTTTTTCCATTTAAATGTATAGTATCACCATCAACAACTTTAATTTCATATGATTTAACATCTTTTAGAGTTAAGAAAAAAGAAGATAGGAAAAAACTAATAACTAAAAATAGCTTTATTTTGTTTAAATACATTATTTAGAAAATACCCAATAAATATTAAAACAGCAATTCCCATAGCCCAATTAGTCACCATAATAGTATAAAAAATATCTTGGTAATCACCACCTCTTATATTTATCACATACCATAAACTTAGAAAAGGAAACGCAGTTAATCTTAAAATACTCAAATAGAGACTATACAAAGGTTTTTTAACAGCTTGAAATACTGCTGTAGTAATAAAGAAGACTGGATAAATTGGTCCAATTAAAGCTGCAACCTTGAGATAAATAGCTCCACTCATAACTGCTTCTTGATTATCAGTAAATAAAGATACGAAAAATTCAGCCCCAAAAAAAATTATTACTCCAGCAACAGTCATAAATGATATTCCAAAAAATAAAGCCTTAGTATAAAGCTCTCTTATTCTATTATAGGCTTTTGCTCCAAAATTTTGTCCTCCGATTGAAAGGACTGCAGTATTTAAACCAATAACAGGTAATAAAAAAACTTGCTCTACTCTTAATGCTGCACCATAACCAGCTGTTGCTAAATCCCCGAATTTACCTATGAAATATAAGATGTTAAAAATACCTACACCAATAAACAACATACTGAACATTACTGGTACAGCTTGATTTGTTAATGATTTTAAATATTCAAATTTTGGAATAAAGCATTGAGGTTTAAGGTAATTCCTTATTTGACAATTATTAACCTTAAAAGCTAAATAGATCGTTCCTATTGATTGAGAAATTACAGTAGCAATAGCAAGACCAGCTATTCCAAATCCTGGGATAAATCCATATCCCCATATAAAAAGAGGATTTAAAAAAATGTTAAGGAAAAAACTAAATATCAATACATTTCTATAACTTCTGGTATCACCTTGAGCATTCAAAGTTCCATTTAGAGATATCTGTATCAATACAATAAAAGTTCCGTAGAAAATAATATCTAAATATTCTCTCGTTAAAATTATTCCAGCTTCATCAGAGCCCATGACACCTAAAAGATAATTTGATGCATTTAAACCAAATATTGTAACAATTATTGACACTAATACTGCAAAGATTAAAGACTGAGCCACATATAATGATGCAACTCTTATTTTCTTTTCACCGATTGAATTACCAATTAAAGCATTAGTTGCGGCACCTAATCCAACACCAACAGCTATAATGGTAAAATATATTGGAAACGATTTCGCAATTGCACCTATTGCTTCTGCAGAGATTCTACCTGCAAACCAAGTATCAACTAAATTATAAAATGTTTGAAATAATGAGCCTACACTTGCAGGTATCGTAACTCTTCTCAATAGTGTCCAAATTGGATCTTTTGTTAATTTTATTGATTTAGACAAAATTATCCTTATTTAAATTCTTTTTGAAAAATGTATTTTTTTCCAGATTGCTTTGCTTTGTATATCTGACTTTGCCTCATTCTAAAACGAGATTTTTGGTTTTTTGAGAGTTTATCAATACAATTAGGACAAGTTACACCCTCCTCATATCTTTTAGATTTTTTATCTTTAGTTGAAATTGGTTGTCTACATCCACCGCAAATTGAATAAGTTCCTTGTACTAATCCATGTTTTAGAGTTACTCTATTGTCAAATACAAAACACTCACCTTTCCATAAACTATTTTTTTGTTTGATTTTTTTTAAGTAATTCAAAATTCCACCCTTTAATTGATAAATATTTTTAAAACCTTTTTTTTCTAAAAATACAGAGGCTTTTTCACACCTAACTTTTTTTAACTTTTTTAAGTATTTCGGAAAATCTCTAAAGTTGTCTATATTTGGATTTACCGATTTTTTAAAAGAACCAACTTTATGCTCAAAAGGTTTTCTTGCATCTAATAAAAAAGTTTTCTTATCTTTTATTAATTCATTCCACTTCGTTGGTTCAATATGAGTATTCTTTTTTTTAATTTTATTTGATATTTTAAGATCCATTGGAACGACTTCTTTTTTAATTTTCACTTTAGATTTTTGGAAAGGTTTAAATTTACTTTTTGAATTATTGAAACTATCAAATTTTTTAATACTAAAAATTTTTTTTAATTTAATAATTGTAGCCTTAATATCTTTATTTTTTCCAGATATAGATCCATTTAAACCTTCTTCTGATACAATAATTGATCCATATATGTTTTTACTAACTAAAAGATTATTCAACATTTTTTGATTTTTTTTTAGATTATTTATTTTTTGAAATTTATAAAATCCAAATATAGTGAACATTAAATCTTCCTACAGACAGTCATTCCATCTCCAAAAGGCACCATGACCTTTTCAATTCTTTTGTCCTTTGAAATAAAATGATTTAAATCTCTAATACTTTTCGTATATTTATCATTTATATCTTTGTTAACAACTTCTCCATGCCATAAAACATTATCAATAATAACTAAACCCTCTTTATTCAATAGATCTAGTGAAATTTCATAATATTTTTGGTAATTCATTTTATCAGCATCAATAAAAACTAAATCAAATTTTTCATTTCTAATACTCATCAAACTTTCTAACGCTGGTTTAATTATTGTTTTAATTTTGTGATTTTGATTAGCTTTTTTAAAAAAATTTTGAGCAATTTTATTTGTTTCTTCATTTTTATCTAAAGCAATTATACTACCCTCGTCTGGTAATGCTAAAGCCATAGATAACGTGCTTAAACCTGTAAAAGTTCCTATCTCTAAGACTTTTGTAATTTTGGAGATCTTAATAATTAAATGTAAAAATTGACATTGGGAAATAGATATTTGCATTCTTTTAATATCACCAAGTGATAAGTTATAGTCTATTATTTCTTTTTGAATTGGATGTAATTTTAAACCATTCTTTAGTATGTAATCTTGTAAATGTTTTGTGATATTAAGGTCTGAACCCATAACCTTATAATTTTTTCTTCAGGATCTCATTGATCAATTGAGGATTTGCTTTTCCACCAGATGCCTTCATTGCTTGACCCACAAAAAAACCAAATAATTTTTCTTTACCTTGTTTATATTCAATAGCTTTTTCTCTGTTCTCATTAATTATTTTGTCAATTAAAGCTTCTAAAGCTTTTGGATCACTTTGTTGCTTTAATCCTTTTTCCTCAACAATTTTTTGTGGATCTTTATCTCCATCAATCATTAATTCAAAAACAGTTTTTGCTATTTTTCCAGAAATAGTTCCATTCTTAATTAGATTTATCAATATGGCGAAGTTCTTAGCACTCACCGGACTTTGAGAAATTTCTAAACCTTTGCTATTTAAAACAGCAAATAGTTCTCCTGTAATCCAATTGACTGCTAACTTAATATCTTTGTTCTTGCCCATTTTAGTTACAACTTCTTCAAAGTATTTTGCAGTATCAATATCAGACACTAAAATATTGGCTTCATAGGGAGAC
>LULQ01001158.1_pt1 | contig 11689 bp, 13 predicted proteins | sample 728091 | NCBI WGS metagenome assembly LULQ01 (sample SAMN03860285, study PRJNA289734) | marine metagenome | biome: seawater column; feature: ocean; material: water; isolation source: Red Sea water column Station 149 - depth 10m | place: Saudi Arabia: Red Sea | collected 2011-10-15 | depth 10 m
CACCTCGCCCGCGAACGCGAGGAACGCGCCGCCCGCGCCCGCTTCGCCAAGAAGCTGACTCCGCTGCCCGGCGACCAGGCAGCCGGCATGGCCATCTTCATGATCCGCGCACCCCTGCCCATCATCGACGCCCTCGACGCCGCGATCACCACGCTGGCTTCCCGCATCGAGCAGACGCTGCCGGCCTCGGTGACTGAGGCCGAGGACGCGCCCACCGCCGACGACCTCCGCGTCCACGCCGTCGCGCTGCTCGCCGGAGGACTCGCCACGAAAGGCTCCGACTCCACTTCCGACCTGCCCGACCTCGCCGAGCTGGACGTGCGCGGCCTGCTGCCCGCGACCACGCTGGTGGTCCACCTCTACGGCGGCACCCACCACACCGACCCCGAGACCGGTGAGCAGATCACCGTCCCGCCCGGCCGCGACCACGACGAGACCGGCCAGCCGCTCGACCACGTCGCGCGCATCGACGGCCACGGAGCCGTGTCCGAGACCTGGCTCCGAGAGGTCCTCGGCCCCCACACCCACGTCCAGGTGCTCCCCGTCCTCGACATCGACGGACTCGCCCCCGTCGACGCCTACGAGGTCCCCGCCCGACACCGCCGAGCCGTCCAGCTCCGCCACCCCGTCGAGACCTTCCCCTGGGGCCACGCCGCCTCCACCAGCCGCCACGTCCAGATCGACCACGAGATCCCCTGGTCCCGAGAACCCGGCGGCGGCGCGACCGACGTGGCCAACCTCGGCCCCCTCCACACCTTCCACCACCGCCTCAAGACCCACGGCGGCTGGCAGGTCCGCGAACCCTTCCCCGGCATCCACCTCTGGCGAGACCCCCACGGCGGCATCCACCTGCGCGACGCCACCGGCACTCGCTACCTCGACAACCCCGCCGAGGTCCCGCCCGACCCGATCTCACGCTCCGACGAGTGGTGGAACTTCCACGACCCCGACGGGTGGTGGCACGACCCCGACCTCGTCGAGCAGCACCTCGCGGCCGCCTGACGCGGGCCTACATGGTGCTGTCTCAACGTTCCCAACATCAGGCGAGCACCCGCTGAGCCGGGGCGCTAACGTGCCGAGCATGACCGGTCTTTCACCTCCGAGCTGGCACCCGGATCCCTTCGGCCGGCACGACTTGCGCTACTGGGATGGGGGGGGAGATGGACAGAGCACGTGTCGTCCCGCGGTCTCCAGGGCACCGATGCTCCCGTACCGGATGCGAGACCCGCCGTGGGCAAGGCGAGCGTCCGGCGCGATGTTGAGCGGGCAGGTGTGCTGGACGGCCGGTCGGGCGGCGGCACGTTGTTCACCGAGCCCGTGCTGGTGGTGAACCAGAAGCCCAAAGTCTTCGACAGCCGATCCGAGTACCTGGTTTACGACCGGAACGGGGTCACCCTCGGAACCGTGCAGCAACTGGGTCCGGGCGTGCTCAGGGCCGCTGTGACGCCCACTGTTCGCCATCGACGTCGACGTCTCAGGGTCTTGGATCAGCACGGTCGACTCGTCCTTCAGATCACGCGGTCTGCGGCCGTCGTGAAGTCGACGGTGACGGTGCACGATGCCAGTGGGCAACTGATAGGTCAGGTCGTCCAGAAGTCCATGGGCATCGTCGGGAACGTCAAGTTCGTACTCCAGTCGCAGGGCCAAGATCTCGCCACGCTCGAAGGCGAGGGATGGAGCACCTGGGACTTTGCCGTGAAGGATGGCCTGGGGTCGGAGGTCGCCCGCATCACCCGGGGTCGTGGTGGCCTGGCGACTTCGCTCTTCCGCGACAGCAAGCGGGACAAGTACGTCGCCGAGATCTCCGACCTTCCGCAAGGGCCTCTCCGCACTCTCGCGGTGGCGTCATGCATCGCAATCGACACTGCCTTGCGAGATTCCTGAGCGCGCGAGCCGTCGCGATCTCACGCGCCCTACCCCAGCCGGGGCCGCACCGCGTCCGGAGCCGCACGGCTCGCGCCAGCGGCTCGCAACCACCAGTCCAGAGCGTCCTCGGCGTAGGCGACGCACGCGATCGGGCGAGCCCGGCGGATCGCGTCTTGAGCCTCGATCGGGTCCCAGCCGATCCACAACCGCGGGGCGACCTGGCTGATGTTGGCGTGGGTGGGGTTCATGAGGGTGATCCGTTCGTGGAGGCGTCGAGGCGACGCAGGGAGTCGAGGAGCCAGCCCTGCGGCCGGGCGCCGGGGAGGACGGCGGTGACCTCGCGCAGCGCGCGCTCGAGGGGTACGCCGTCGAGCACCGCGACGCGGGCAGCGACCGTCGGCGTGCGGCTCTGGCCGGCCACGCAGTGCAGGTAGACCCGGTGCCCGGCGTCGCGCAGGCGCAGCACTGTGCGCGCCGCGTCGTCGATGACGAAGTCGACGTTGGGGTTGTCGGCCGGGACCGAGTCGAGCAGTCGCACCTGGTGGCTGACCAGATCCAGCGCTTGGTCACCGCCCACCCGGCACAGGCTCACCACCGCATCGACCTCGGCCGGCAGCCGGTCGAGACCCCGGACGTCGCCGATCCACACGTCGCGGACGAGCGGGTGCGGGACGCAGGTGCCGGCGGCCTCCCACTCGGCGTACTCCACCCGCGCGGCCGTCGGCCACCCGCCGTGTCGGTGTCGTGGCCGATCCCGATGGCGGTGGCCAGCGCGTCCTGCAGGTGGCGGCACGGCATCGCCTCGGGCACGGAGGTGTGGGTGATCGCGGACCACGCGGCCTGGAGGGCGCCGACGACCCAGCCGTTCTCGGCGAACGCCGACGGCGGCCTCGTCTCCGCCTCGGCGAGGATCGCGGCCCATTCGACGTGCGAGCCGTCCAGGAGCGGCACGACGTCCCCGGCCGTCGGGAACGAGCCGTGCAGCACCGCGTGTCGGATCATCAGGCACCACAGGGCCGCCCCATCGCCGGCCATCGGGTCGTGGTGGGTCAGCGCGCTCACGAGCCGAGCAGCCTCGACCAGCGCGGGCGGGTCGTCGAGGTGCGCCAGAGCCACGGGAGCGGTGCGCATCAGCGAACCGTTTCCGGCCGAGCGACCGCCGCTGCGCTCGTGCACCGTCGCCGCGGCCGCCGCGAGCTGGGCCGCGGTGGCGTCACGGCCGGCCAGTCCGAGCACGTGGGAGGTCTGGATGCCCACGTCGGCCGGCCCGCCGGCGTACCACGCGCAGAAGCCGTCGGCGATGGCGTCGAGCGCCGTAGCCCGCCCCCAGCGCGTCCCCCACCGCCGAGGCGAGCAGGACGCCGCAGGCGCGGTCCATCTGTGCCGACGTGAGCCTCATCGTCCCACTCCGACCAGGAGCGGGTGCTGGACGTGCGTGATCCGCGTGTGCACGTGGTGGCCCTGCCACGTCAGGGACGCGGCGTCGAGGTGCTCGCTGGCGCCGCGGGTGCGCTCGGCGATGCCGGCCGGCTCGGGTTGAACCGCATAACTGATATTGATACCCCATTGCGCACCGTCTTCCAGAAGGCTCTGAAAGGCGGCTGCATCACGCGGTGTCGTGATGATCAGCAGATCTCTCGAAGACCTCCGCGACGTACGGCTGCCCACCGATCCCGATCAACACCCCCGACTGTCCCGGCAGCGGCCGCAGGCCGGCCCACAGCGCGCGCTCGGCGTCGGCGAGGTCGAGCCGGTCGACGAAGCTGTCGGTGGACAGCCCCTCGAAGCCGCGGGTGTGCTCGGCGACCCGGCGCCACACCTCCCCCTGGACGTCGTGGCCCCGGCGCACCGAGTCCGCGACGTACGGCGTCGCCCGGCGTCCCCGCGAGTGTTGTGTCGAGGTGCCGCCCCAGCGGCCCTGCTCGACGCAGGCCACCTCGACGGGCACCTGCTGGTGCACGCCGACCATCAGCGAGTGCCGCGACATCCGGTGCTGCCAGCCGCCCTCGAAGAGCTGACCCTCCAGCACCAGCGCCGGCCGGTCCTCGACGTTGCCGACCATCAGGGTCTCGACCTGCGGCCCGTCGGGCGACTCGGTGACGTGCAGCCCGCGGCCGCCCATCGTGTAGCGGCGGTAGCCGCTGGTGGCGCTCCACAGCGGGAACACCGTCATCGCGCCCCGGGTGACCCCGCGGCCCACGTGCAGCTCGATCATCGCTGCCTCCTCTCTCCGGCCCCGGGTGGGCCGACGGGAGAACAGTGCGCCGAGGCGCCCTCAACGGGCCCTTACCCAGGTAATCGGCTCACTGGAGCTCGGGAGGCAGGTCGTCCCAGGTGATCGTGCGGGTCAGCCGGACGAGGTAGTGGCCGAGCTGGTCGTTCTTCTCCAGGTTCATCCACCGCTCGTCGTTGACCTTCTTCCGCACCGCACCGAGGGTGACCTTCACGTTGGCCTCGGTCGTCCCGAGCTTGGCGGCGGCCGCCGCGGCGAGATTGGACGGCGGGGGCTGCTCGGTCATCAGGTGGTGGAAGGTCACGGCCATCACCCGCCGTTGCATGGGTGTGAGCGACGCGCTGGCGCCCGGGTAGGCGGTGCGGAACTCGGGCTCGCGCGAGACACCCTCCGCATCGCTGGCCAGGGGCAACCCCTCGCCCTGGCCAGCCCCGATCACCACGGCGATCCGGACATAGTCGTCGAGCTCGGGGAACGCGATCAGCGACTGACCCGGCTGCAACGCCACGATGGTGCGCCCGCGGAACGTGACGTCGTCGAGGTACTTGCTACGCATCGTCGCTCGCGCCCGCCCCAGCTGCACCAACCACCCCTGCTCGTAGGGCAGGAACCGACACAACCGGCTCGGCACCCACGAGTCGGGGATGTGGATGCCGGCGCCCGGCAACCTGCCGACCGACACGCGCTCGTGCGAAGGCAGCGCCCACGCCCCGCGCACCGTGTCGGCGACCTTGAGGCCGACGCGGCCGTCGTACAGCGGCTCCATTCGATCAGACTAGACGCCGTGCACTCTCCGTTCAGTGGGCGGGAACTCGCAAAGCAAAGACACAGCAACTCGCTGCGGCACATCATTCGCTCAGGCATCCCGACGAGGAGTTGGTGACATGGTGTTGATGCATTCGGTTCCCTGGATGGAGCCGGGATCGGGCGGCGAAGACGACGTCGAATGGCACATGTGGAAGACCCGACAATGGCCTTATCAGGACCTCGAGGACGGCCTGTCCTACTTCTCTGTCACAGGTGGCGGTCCGCAATTCGGGAGAGTGATGTCGGAGTGCCGGATGGAACACCTCGTGAAGGCGCCGTACGCCAATCATGAGGAGGCCTGGGGACTCTTGCGAACTGGCTTGCCTGCCGCTGAACGCGCACGCCTGGGCCTGCGAGACAAGAACCAGTTTCTACGCAACGTACACCCGCGCGGCCCCGCTAAGTGGACACCTTCTCGCTTTCGTTGCACGCCATGTCCGAGATGTTGACGTCCCCCGACCTGACGACTTCAAGTTCAGACCGAACGGCTGGGGGTGGGTGGAAAGTCCCTCGTGGTGAACTCGCCCTCAAGCGGAAGGAATGCTTGCAGCCCGGCTACCGTCCACGATGGCAAGCCAGCGAGACCCGAAACTCAGCGCTCGATGCCGCAGTCGGCGCAGCGCTCGTGCGCACTCTCGCCCCAGAAGACGCAGCCGCCGAGCAACACATCTTCTCGCTCGGCGGCTTCGAAGGTCTCGGGAGTCGGGAGGCCGTAGACGACGGGACGCCAGCGGTGCTGCGCGGCATCACAGGTCTGACCTGCAGCATGACCCAACGCGAGGTGGACGGGGACGACGTACGCGTCGTGGTCGGAGAGGCGTCCTCGCTCGTCGGAAGCGACGACGCGCTCGGCCCGCTCAACGACGCTCGCGAGCGAGACGGCGACGTGATCGATGCTCGCCTGTGTGTCGCCCGCCGCGAGCAGCCCGACAGTGACGACCTGGAGCCCCAGCCTGGCCACGGCGTCCTCGATGGCCGCCCGGCCGCCCGTGCTGCCGGCCCAGTCAGTGCCCTGCATGGCGTGGTTCCAGTCGCCGCCCCACACGTCGACCCCGCTACCCGCGATCGCGCGGCAGGCAGCCTCGGTCCGTTCGGCCTGGCTGTCGCCTGACCACGGGGCAGCCCCACCGCTGCTGCGCCACGGCAGCACCGAGGAGCAGAACCGCCAGCCCTCGTGCTCGGCAACCGCTGAGGCCGGATGAGGTGACGGCTCAGGGGCGAGCGTGCGCGCCGCCACTGCCGCGTACCGCACGCCCTCACGGATCTCCGCCTCCGACAGGTGCACCGACCACGGACCCAGGTCCAGACCCTCGGGCACCTCGGTCAGCAGCAGGACGTCGCACCCCAGGGAGGCCAGAAAGTCGCGTTGCCGCGGACCCGAGCGACCGTCGAGGTTCCAGGTCCCGATCCTGAGCGACCCAGACTCCGGGCGCTCCTCGCCTGTCGTCACCCCGAGATCCCGAGCCGCCGCGAGACCTCGTCCCCACCGATCCGCCGCACGACCTCGGGGTCCCCGACCACGACGAGCACGTCGGTGGCGCGTGACATCCCGACGTACAACCGCTCCCGGGCCCGGTCCCGCCCGCCGGCCTCGTTGACGCACAGCACGACACACGCGCGCTCGAGGCCCTTCGAGCCCAGGACGTGGCCGTAGAAGACGTCCTCGCCCTCCCAGAACGACCGCCAGTAGGCGACCTTCCCGTGCCGCTCGACCTGTGCCATCTGCTCGGGGTGGCGGTGGCCGGTGGTCAGCAGCGCGATCCGCGAGGGGTCCCAGCCCTCGTCCATCAACGCCTCGACCTGGGAGTCGGCGACGTCGATGGCGTCCTCGCTGGCAGCGGCCACGAACCGCACATCGGCGCCCGACCCGCCCCGGGCCTGCATCCGCGAGGGCGCGAGCGGGCCGAACGCGTCGTAGATCTGCTTGGTGTTGCGCAGATTGTGGTCCAACACCAGCGGCACCAGCTGCACCGGCGGGCGACCGAACCGCGCGAAGAGCCGCTGGTTCTCGTCACTGAACACGAACACCCCACCGGCCTCCTCGTCCCGCAGCGCCCCCAGCACCGAGGCCCACCACGAGTCGGCGAAGTCCTGCGCCTCGTCGACCACGACAGAGTCGAACCGGTGCCCCTCCGCCAGACCGGCCGCCTGCTCGGCCATCAGCCGCGGCAGCTCGGACTCCCAGAACGCCGGGTCGTCCTCGGAGCCCATCTCCAGACCCCACAGCCGGCCCAGCTCCTCATACGTGCCCACGAACGCCGGCCGGTGCCGCCGGTCCCACCCCGCGACGCTCACGTCGCGCCCCCTCCCCCACCCCGCGGGTGAGGTCCTTGGCCTTCTGCAGCGCCAGCACCGTCTTCCCGCTGCCCGCTCCCCCGCGCACCTCGACCCGGCGCAGCAGCCGGGTGACCTGCAGGATCACCATCTGCTCCTGCGTCAGCCGGTCCGCGGTCGCCGCGCGCTCCTCGGCGTCGGCGTTGACGTCGTACGACGGCCGCGACCGCCCCGCCAGGATCTCCGCCACGAGCTCGACGTCGTCGTGGTTGGGCGTCCACCGCCCGTGCGCCAGGCCCCACCCGTTGGTCCGCACCCGCTCCGGCAGGTCCGCAATGTCACCGCGGTCGTGGAACCCCCACCGCGGCAAATCCGGCACCGAGAACCCCTCGGGCAGCTCGGTGTGCGGCAGCACCACCCCGTGGGAGAACGCCACCTGCTCTCGGCTGCCCCACCGCGGGTCGGCCTCGACGTACCGCCTGACCGCGTGCTTGCCCTCCCGCGCCTGCGTCACCGGGTCGCACCGCTCGACCTTCTCGCCGCGCTTGATCCACCACCCGTCGTCCTCCAGCCAGACCGACCCTCCCTTGACCTCCAAGCACACGAACCCCGCCTCCGGGACCAGCACCAACAGGTCGATCTCGTGGTCCTTCACCTCGTCGGTCAGCCGGACGTTCGCCATCACCACGCAGTCACCCGGCAGCCCGTCGCGCAGCCGCTCCCACACCTGCCGCTCAGACTCCGTGACGAACGTCGGCTCCTCCGGAATGCAGCGCGCCATGGCGCCAACCTAGGCGCGTTGTCGGTGCTGTGGCTGAAGATGCAGCCATGGAACTCGAACGGTGGGTCTGCGACTTCTGCGGCACCCGCGGCCACACCGAGCCCGGCCAACCGAGCGAGACCGTGCTGTGCCCCGCCTGCGGCGAACCCGTGACGAGAGAGAGCTGGTGACCATGCCGTACGCCGAGGTCGTCGCCGTCCGAGGCGACATCACCACCCAGGACGTCGACGCGGTCGTCAACGCCGCCAACCGCCGCATGCGCGGCGGCGGAGGCGTCGACGGCGCCATCCACGCAGCCGGCGGCCCCGACGTGCTCGCCGACTGCGTACGCCGCTTCCCCCACGGCCTCGCCACCGGCGACGCCGGCTGGACCACCGCCGGCCGGATGCCAGCCCGGTGGGTCATCCACACCGTCGGCCCCAACCACTCCCGCGGCGAGACCGACCGGGAACTGCTGACCTCCTGCTACCGCCGCTGCCTCGAGGTCGCCGACGAGGTCGGCGCCGAGACCGTCGCGTTCCCGCTCATCAGCGCCGGCGTCTACGCCTGGCCCCTTGAGGACGCCGTCGACGCCGCCGTCATCACCCTGCGCACCACCCCTACCGGCGTGCGTGAGGCCCGGATCGTGGCCTACGGCGAGGGGACGCACCGGGTAGTGACCGCGCGCCTCGAGCAGGGATGACGAGCCGAGCCACCATTCCGAGGTCACCGTGTCGCTGACCGGAGTGCGGGTGACGCGGCAGGTGCGATGCACACACTCCGGACGCGCCATCCCCGGATGCGCGAAACCCCTGGCCCGCGTCTCCGCAGGTCAGGGGCCTGTAGCGGAGCCGCCTGTCGGAATCGAACCGACGACCTAGTCATTACGAGTGACTCGCTCTACCGACTGAGCTAAGGCGGCGTGCTGCCCTCGGGCAACCCGAGGAAGTATAGGGAGCCGGTCGCGAGGCACGAAAACGGCGCCCGGTCGGGTGGTGAGCGGGTCCCCCGGCCCGGGCAGTGTCGAGACATGGCCAGCACCGCGACCGATCCTCGTCACCGAGTCACCGACCGACCCACCGGGCGGAGCACCTGGTGGGCGCTGGCCGCGTTCCTGGTGGCGACGGCAGTGGCCGCCGGGCTCGGTGGGGCCGCCTCGTCCTCGGCCGGCTCGGAGTACGAGTCGCTCGAGCTGCCGTTCTTCGCGCCGCCCTCGTGGCTGTTCGGGCCGGTGTGGTCGGTCCTGTACGTCGCGATCGGCGTCGCGGGCTGGCTGGCCTGGCGGCGTACCGGCTCGGACGTGGCCACCGGGTGGTGGGTCGGCCAGCTGGTGCTCAACGCGGCGTGGACACCGATCTTCTTCGGCGCCGGCACCTACGGCTGGGCGCTGGTGGAGATCGCCGCGCTCCTGGCGGCGATCAGCGTGACCATCGTGCTCTTCCGCAACCGCAGTCGCGCCGCGGCCTGGCTGATGGTTCCCTACCTCGGCTGGGTCGCCTTCGCGACCGCGCTCAACGCGTCGATCTGGTGGTTGAACCGGTAAGGCCTCGGTTTCGAGACTGCTCGACCACCGGGACGTCAGACCACGCCCAGCGCGAGCATCGCGTCGGCCACCCGGACGAAGCCTGAGATGTTGGCGCCGGCGACGTAGTCCCCGGGGCGGCCGTACTCCTCCGCGGCGCCCGCGCACCGCTCGTGCACGCCCGCCATGATCGTGCGCAGCCGGTCCTCGGTGTGCTCGAACGTCCACGAGTCGCGGGAGGCGTTCTGCTGCATCTCCAGGGCCGAGGTCGCCACGCCGCCGGCGTTCGCCGCCTTCCCGGGCGCGAACAGCACGTCGCGCTCGGCGAACACGTCCACGGCCTCGGGCGTGCACGGCATGTTGGCACCCTCGGCGACGGCGACCACGCCGTTGTCGGCCAGAGTGCGGGCCTCGCCGCCGTCCAGCTCGTTCTGCGTAGCGCACGGCAGCGCCACCTCGCAGGGCACCTCCCACACCGAGCCGCCCTCGACGAAGCGCGCCTTCGGCCGCTGGGCGGCGTAGTCGGAGACCCGGCCGCGGTCGACCTCCTTGACCTGGCTGAGCAGAGGTACGTCGATGCCGTCCTCGTCCACCACGTAACCACCGGAGTCCGAGCAGGCGACCACGTGGGCACCCAGGGCCGTCGCCTTCTCGATCGCATAGATGGCGACGTTGCCCGAGCCCGAGACGACCACCCTGCGCCCGGACAGGGACAGGTCGCGGGTGCGGAGCATCTCCTCGGTGAAGTAGACCAGCCCGTAGCCGGTCGCCTCCGTGCGCACCTGGGAGCCGCCGAAGGCGAGACCCTTGCCCGTCAGGACACCGGACTCGTAGCGGTTGGTGATCCGCTTGTACTGGCCGAAGAGGTAGCCGATCTCCCGACCGCCCACCCCGATGTCGCCGGCGGGGACGTCGGTGTACTCCCCGAGGTGCCGGTAGAGCTCGGTCATCATCGACTGGCAGAAACGCATGACCTCCGCGTCGCTGCGACCCTTCGGGTCGAAGTCCGACCCGCCCTTGCCGCCACCGATCGGCAGCCCGGTCAGCGCGTTCTTGAAGACCTGCTCGAAGCCGAGGAACTTCACGATCCCGAGGTAGACCGTGGGATGGAAGCGCAGGCCGCCCTTGTAGGGGCCGAGCGCGGAGTTGAACTCCACGCGGAACGCCCGGTTCACCTGGACCTGGCCGGCGTCGTCGTTCCACGGGACCCGGAAGATCAGCTGGCGCTCGGGCTCGCAGATGCGCTCGATGATCGAGGCGTCGACGTACTCCGGGTGCTTGCGCACGACCGGGCCGAGCGTCTCCAGCACCTCCAGCACCGCCTGGTGGAACTCCTGCTCACCGGGGTTGCGCGCCAGGACGACGTCGTAGTGGGGGGCGATCAACGAGTCGAGGTCGGCCATGGACGCACTGTAGGCGTCCGTGACCGACCTCGTCGGGTGGGGCCGCCGGACGGCCCGTGACTGCCGCGACTCAGGCGGCGACCATCTCGCGGTTCTCGCCCTTCGCGGCGCTGCGGAGCGCGGTCTGCGGAGCGCCGCACCAGCACTCGAAGGTGACCTGGGTGCCGGCGTCGGTGCGGGTGGCGCCCGTGATCATCGACGGGAAGATGAGCTGCGTGCGGTCGCAGGCGGAGCAGTCGTGGGTGAACATGAACATGGGGACCTCCTCGGAGTCTGATCGGGTGACGAGGTCAATTCTGACTCACCGGTAAGAACAGGGGTAGCCTGTCTTTCCAGCCGGTTCTCAAGGATTTTCCTATGCTTTCTGTGCACCAGCTCACATGCTTCCTCGCCGCCTACGAGCACGGCTCCCTCACGCGCGCCGCTGAGCACCTCGGCTACGCCCAACCCTCGGTCTCCGAGCAGATCCGCGCGCTGGAGAAGACCCTCGGCGTCGAGCTCTTCCGCCGGGTCGGCCGCGGCGTCGTCCCGACCACGGTGGGGGACACCCTGCGCCCGTACGCCGAGAAGGTGCTCGCCTCTATCGACGAGGCCCGCCAGGCCGTGCAGTCGGTGAAGTCCTTCGAGACCGGGACGATCCGCTTCGGGATGTTCGGCATCGCCCGGTTGTACGCCGGCGCCGGACTGATCGCCGACGTGCTCACCCGCTACCCCGGCGTCCGGGTCGAGCTGGTCGGGCAGAACTCCGCCGAGGTCATGGAGGAGCTGCGCCGCGGCCGGCTCGAGGCCGCGATGCTGGCCGTCTCCACCGTCGAGAGCGAGGG